>MDSV01208086.1_pt1 | contig 14154 bp, 16 predicted proteins | sample 810851 | NCBI WGS metagenome assembly MDSV01 (sample SAMN05326640, study PRJNA326480) | marine metagenome | isolation source: seawater | place: Atlantic Ocean: North East | collected 2012 | reverse complement strand
GATTGGCTTGATTACAATATCGTACAGAGAAAAGTTTTGTAACTAAGATTTTCCTGGTGACAATAGCAACAGATAAACACACGATCCCATCCCGAACTCGACTGTGAAAGCTGTTAGCGCCGATGGTACTTTGTCTTAAGGCATGGAAGAGTAGGTCGTTGCCAGGGATTACAAATTAATATTGATAGATTAAATTTCTAATATGAACATATCAATAGTCATTCCTATTTTTAATGAATCAGAAAATATTACCAGTCTAGTTGGTGAAATTGAGCTTGCAATGAAAAAAACTAGTTATTCATATGAGCTAATTTTAGTTAATGATGCGAGTACAGATGATACTATAGATGTATTAAGTAAAATATACAAAAAACATAATTTTAATATTAAAATATTAAATAATTTTAAAAATATTGGTCAGAGTTTTTCTATTATCAAGGGAATAAAATCATCAAAATCTCAAACAATAGTCACATTGGATGGTGATGGACAAAATAATCCAAATGATATTCCAAAATTGATACAAGAATATAATAAAGATAAAGACTTAGTCCTTGTTGGCGGTATTAGATTAAATAGGAAAGATAATTTCTTAAAAAAAATAAGTTCAAAGATAGCAAACAAGATTAGAATGCTTATTCTAAAAGATAACTGTGAAGATACAGGATGTTCATTAAAAATATTTGACAAAAATATTTTTCTTCAATTTCCAGAATTTAATAGCATACATAGATTTATTCCTGCTTTATTTTCTGGTTATAATAAGAAAACTAAATTTATACCCGTTGATCATAGAAAAAGAATTTATGGAAAATCAAATTATGGTACACTTCAAAGATTATTTCAAGGTATTAAAGATATTATTAAAGTTAGAAAAATTATTAAGTATAAATAAATGACAAATTTTATAAGTGAACTAACCAACATAGAAATTATTTTTTTAATAATTGGATTCTTTGGGCAAGCATTATTTGCTTCAAGATTTATTTTTCAATGGATATTCTCTGAAAAAAAGGGTGAGAGTGTTATACCTATTCAATTTTGGTACTTAAGTATTTTTGGTGGAATATTTTTGTTAACCTATGCGATATTTAGAAAAGACCCTGTAATAATTACTGGACAATTATTTGGTATAATAATATACATTAGAAATCTCGTTTTAATTTATAGGAAAAATAAAATTAAATAAAATATCAACATGTCTTTCAAAAAAAAATATCTAAAGGATGCAAGCAACCCTTATTTCATTGCCGAAATAGGGATAAATCATAATGGAAATATTGATTTAGCAAAAAAAATGATAAAGAAATCAAAGGAGGCTGGTGCTCAAGCAGTTAAATTCCAAAAAAGAAATATAAATTTATTAACTGATCCTAATATGAAGTTATCAGAACCAACAGGATATTTAAGTCAAAGTGAGGATGACCTTCCTAGTGAAGAAAAAGCATTTGGAACATGGACATATCCTGACAAAAGATTAGAATTTAGTAATTCTCAATACGATGAATTAATTAAATATTCTTCTGAAAACAAGATTGATTTTATTATAAGTCCATGGGAGGAAGATAGCGTTGATTTCATTCAAAAAAAACAACTTAAAGTTATTAAATTAGCAAGTATTGATACAATTAATTATCAGTTTTGTGAATATATTGCAGATAAAAAAATTCCTACAATAGCAAGTGTTGGAATGACAAATTATGATCAAATTACTAAAACTTATGAGATTTTTAAAGAAAGATCTTGTCCTTTAATGTTTATGCATTGTACTTCTGCATACCCTTGTCCAATTGAAGATAAAAATTTAGAAATTATAAATGTTTTAAAAGATATGTTTGAAACAGATATTGGTTTTTCTGGACATGCTATAGGAATAGAAGGAACCTTAGGTGCAGTTGCTTTAGGAGCTAGAGTTATAGAAAAACATGTGACATTGAGTAGAAAAATGAGTGGGCCTGATCAAGCTGCTTCCTTAGAATTTGATGAATTTAAAGATCTTATAAACTATTCTAATAATATGGTTCTTGCAATGGGATCAAGAATTAAAAAATTAGAAAAATCTGAAATGACATTAAAGAAAATTTTAAACAGAAGCTTTATTGCAAAAGAAGATATTGATGTTGGTCAACAAATTACTTCGACACTAATAGGAACAGTTGTTACTGATGTACAAAATGGTTTATCACCAGATAAATATTATAATATTCTGAAATCCAAAGCTTCTAAAAAAATTAATAAAAATAAGATATTATCGGCACAAGATATTACAGAATTGTGAATGATTTCCAATTCTAGATCAAAACTAATAGAACAAATTTTCTCTAATTTAAAAAAAAACAAGATCAAATCTTTAAATAAAAATTTTACCTATTTTAATGATAAAGGATACCTCTCTAATTCAGATATTGTAATTGATAAAATTATTAAAGAAAAAATAAAAAATAATTTTCAAAAAGATATAATTTTTAGTGAAGAAACAGAAAATAATTTTAAACATTTTGATAATAAAAAATATGTTTGGGTAATTGACCCTATATGTGGAACAACTAATTTTATAAGGGGTATCGATATCTATGCCCATTCTATATCTGTTGTAAAAGGATCAAAAATATTTGGAGGTATTTTAAACCCTAGTAATAAAAATGTTTTTTTTACTAATAACAAGAAGTCTTTTTTGAATAATAGAATTATAAATTGCTCAAATACAAAAAAACTAAATGAAGCTGTTATCTCAATAAATTGCAATCAATCTTCAAAAAATTTATCAAAATTTAAAAAATTATTTAATATATTTAGTCCACCAGTAACCAGAAGGTTAAAAATTTTAGAATCAGCTAATTTAGAACTTTCCTTTGTAGCATCGGGAAAACTAGATGCCTACATAAATCTGGAAGACAAAATTTGGGACTTATTAATTGGGTCTGAGCTTGTGAAAAATGCTGGTGGAAGATTTAAGTATATTAATGGAAATTTAAAAAATCCAAAATTAATAAAAGGTATTGTAGCATCAAATAAATACCTTTTTAATGATATTATTAAAATAATTAATGAAAAACTATAATTATAAATACAAGTACGTAATATCAAAAACTCCATATAGAATTTCATTGGGTGGAGGAGGAACAGATTTACCATTTTATTCTTACAAGAAAGGTGGTGATTTAATTACTGCAGCGATTGATCAATATTGTTTTGTTTCTACAGGAATAAGAAAAACAGATACAGATGTGTTAGTGCAAACAACTGATATCGAAAGAAAAAAAAATGTTAATGATATTAACCATAATATTATAAGAGAATGTTTAAAATTTTTTTCAATTAAGGACTCTATACAAATATCAACTTTCTCAACAATTCCATCTAAAACAGGATTGGGAAGTTCTAGTACTTTAACTGTGGGGCTTGTTAATTCTATTTCAACTTTATTAGGAGTGAAATTATCAAAAAATGAAATTGCGCACATTTCATGGGAGATTGAAAGAGATATTCTAAAACAAAGTGGAGGTATCCAAGATCAATATATTTCATCTTTTGGAGGAGTTAAGAGAATTAAAGTAAACAAAAATGGCAAAGTTAGCGTCAAGCAATTCAATATAAAGCAAAATTCAAAACAAAGACTTAAAAAAGGATTAATATTAGTTTATGCAGGAAGCCATAGAGATTCTACAAAAGTTATAAATGAAATTTCTAATAAAAAAAAATATGACAATGTCAAAATTTTTGATGAAATAAAAAATATAGGAATTAAATCACATCCATTTTTATCTAATGGAAATATTTCAAAATTAGGAAAATTAATGGATGATCATTGGAAATTCAAAAAAAAATTATCTGATAGTGTTAGCAATAATCAAATAAATAAAACTTATGGAAAGTTAAAAAAATTTGGATCCACTGGAGGTAAAATTATTGGCGCTGGTGGGGGAGGTTTCTTTTTAATGGCAGTTCCAAAAAATAATCTAATAAATTTTAAATTAAATTTAAAAAAAAATAATTTAAATATTTTAGATTGGAATTTTGATGAAACTGGTTCACAAATAATTGAAATGAATTAATTATGAAGTGCAAAATTGGAATTATGCAAGGTAGATTATCAAAAACTCCAGATGGTGTAGTTCAAAAATTTCCAAGCAAAAATTGGGAAAAAGAATTTTTTATTTTAAATAAAATTGGATATGATGGAATTGAATTAATATTTGATACAAAAAAAAATCCATTATTTAGTGAATCCGGTATAAAAAAAATTAAAAAATTATCAAAAGAAAATAATATTGAGACACCATCTGTAATTTTTGATTACTTAAAAACTAATCCTTTAATAGGAAAAAAAAGATTAAATAATTTAAATGTTATCAAAAAATTACTAAAGAATATGAACAAAATAGATTCAAAAAATTTATGTATTGCACTTATAGAAAATAATAAAATAGACAATTCATATGATTTAAAATTGATAGTACCTTTATTAAAAAAAATTTGTAATTATGCATATAGATTAGGCATAACAATTACTTTAGAAACAGACTTATCTGCTACAAATTTAAAAAAATTAATCAATTTAGTAAATTATAATAATTTAAAAATCAATTTGGATGTTGGAAATATTGTGGCTTTGGGATATGATATGAAAGATTATTTATTACAATTAAAAAAATATATATACAGTATTCATATTAAAGATAGAGACATTCTATTTGGAAACAATGTACCTTTAGGTTTAGGATCAGTGAATTTTCAACAATTATTTGAAATATTAAATTATAATAAATTTAATGGATATTTGATCATTGAAGGTGCGAGAAAAAAAAATCTTGAAAAAACTTTTACAGAATATCATAAATTCCTGACTAAATTTATAAATAAATATAATGAAAAATAATATATTAGCTTTAATACCAGCGAGGTCTGGATCAAAAAGAATAAAAAATAAAAATATTGTTAAAGTAGGAAATCATCCACTTGTTGCCTATTCAATTGCTGCTGCAAAAGCTTGTAGTCAAGTAGATGATATATATGTTACGACTGATTCAATAAAAATCCAAAAGGTTGCAATAAAATACGGAGCAAAAGTACCTTTTCTAAGACCTAAATCAATCTCTAAAGATACTTCAATTGATATAGAGTTTTTTAATCATTTTATTAATTATTTAAAAATGAATAAACTTCAAATACCAGATTTAATCATACACCTGAGCCCTACCGTTCCCTTTAGGGATAAAAATATTATTACCAAAGCAATTAATTATATTAAGAAACACCCTGATAGTTCATCTTTGCGATCAGTAAATGAGTTCAATGTATCTCCATATAAAATTTTTAAAATGAAAGGCAAATATTTAAAAGGTTTTTTTCCAGAAATTAAGCAAGAATATTATAATTTACCAAAACAAATTTTTCCCAAAACTTTTTTACCAAATGGTCAAGTTGATATTATTAAGCCTAAAAAGATAAAAAAAAATAAATTACATGGAAATAAGCTACTTTCATTTATTACAGGACCTTCATTAGATATTGATCACAAATCAGATTTACTAAAATTAAATAAATTTTTATTAGATAAACGATTTAATTACCTAAATAAATATTTGAAATGAAAATTTTGATTTTTGGTTTAGGGTCTGTCGGTCAAAGACATTTACAAAATATTACCAAATTGTATAAAAAAAGTGTCATAGGCACTACTTCAAATATTATTAATAGGAATATAATAAATTTAGATAGATCTAAATCTAATAAAAAAATTACCGATAAGTTTAAAATTAAAATACTTAAATCAAGACAAGATATAACAAAATTCAAACCAAATTATGTAATAATATCTAATGAAAATCAATTACATTATAAATCCATAATTAAATTCATGAAAATGAATATAAATATTTTCGTTGAAAAACCATTGGTCATTAAAGTTCCTGAATTAAATATATTAAAGACAAATTTGGCAGATTCTTCATCCGTTTTAAATGTTGGATATCAATTAAGATTTCATCCTTGTATTAAATTAGTAAAAAAATTTTTATTGAAAAATAAATTTGAACTTATTCAATCTTCTTTTAGTTGTTTAACATATTTACCTGAGCATAGACCGTGGCAAAATTATAAAAAAAGTTACGCTAGTTTAGAAAAAAAAGGTGGCGGTGTTATAAATAATATGTCGCATGAAATAGATTTAATAAACTATTTTTTTGGAAAACCTAAATCTGTTATTGCTATAAATAATAAAAAATCTATTAAGATTGAAGCAGAAGAAAACACACAGACAATACTTAAATATAAAAAAAACTTTTCAGTTTCACTTAATTTATCTTTTGCCAGCAAAGTTGAAAAAAGAGATTTTACAATCTTATCAAATAATTTTCTAATAGAATGTAATTTGTTAAATAATAATGTTTCTATTCATATGTTTAAAACAAATAAAACATTAAAATATAAATTTAATTTTAAAAGAAATGATATGTTCATTGATGAGATTAAAAATTTTTTTAATCTTTGTAAAAATAAAAATAAAAATAATATTGATAATAATGGATTTGAAACCACAGAAATAATGTTTGGAATTAAAAAATCATTAAAATCAGATAAAGAAATTTTTCTAACCTAAAGCCTTATCTAAATTTTTCCACATTGTTCTATATTCCTCTATTTTTGGCAAACAAACTTCTATTTTATTTGAATAAAAACCTTTATAAAATTTACATTTGTGGTCTACTACATCACCATATTTATCAAAAAAAATTGGATGCAAATTCTCATCTATAATTACTATATTGTGTCCAATTTTATTTCCAATTCCTGAGCAAACAAATATAGAATTTTTATACCATGTTTTTATGTAAGGGATGTTTTGAGCAAAAGCTCCACAATCTCCTGCAATATAATAATTACTACTCCCAAAATTAAAATTTTCAATATTTGAAAGTTTCATTTTGTTAAAATTTTGTCTAATTATTTGATTAGCAACGTTTACTCCAATATTGTCAAAAAGTTGATTAAACCAAACAAAATGTGATATGAAAAATGTATTATTATAATTTTTTAATGTATCATAATCAAATACATAGGTTTCATCCATTTCCATATTAAAAAAACTTAAATCTTTAATTGATATTTCACTCCAAAATTCTTCCATTTCCCATAAATTTAAATCATGATTTCCTTTTACGGTAAAATAATTATATTTTTCTCTAAAATAAGTTTTAAATATATTATAATCTTCATGCTTTTCAGTCATATCACCACCAAAAAAAATCAAATGAGGTTTAAATTTATTCAAAAATTCTTTTAATGAATTCTCTGGAATAATTAAGTCACCATGTTTTCCATAAGCATGACCTACAAAAATAATTTTATCACTTAAGTCTATGTGTTTTTCTTCATTTATAAATTGAAAATAAAAAAAAATTGAACTCATTAACAAAATAATAGTAAGTATAATTATTTTATAAGAATTTATAAACGGCATTGCAATATTTAGAAAATCTAACTATGTTACCTGTATAATAATTTGTAAATTTTGAATAGTCCAAATCTGTATTTATTTTAAGTTCCAATATATTTTTTTTAGAAGAATATTTTCCTATTATCTTAAAATCCTCATTCAATTTGAAATATTTAAGTGATCTATCGATTGTTACTCTATTACCAAAATTATCAGCAAAATATGATCTTTTATAGCTTACCAAAACAGTAACGATTTTTCTATAGTTATAGATAGAATTAAAATAATTTTTTAATTTATTATTGTAATTAATTTCTTTTGACAGTGTTTTAACTAACTTATCTTTAGAATTATCTAAAGTTTTTTTAATTTCAACGTAGTTTTTTGATCTTAAATTAAAATCATTATCATACCATCTCAATCTTATTTTTTTTCTAGGTACAGTTCCGTCAATACTTTCGTGATAATCTTGATAGTCTGATGAATCAAAATATATGGAATTTACAATTCTGTCATTAAATTGTTTCTTAAAATTATTTTTTAAAATAATATTATGATACATTGAATTGACATAGAAAAATTTAATTTCATTTCTTTTCATATATTTTTTAAATTATAAAGAGTCAAAATTTCTTCAACATTTTTGTACTTAGAGAATTTATCTAAATAAATATTACAATTAATATTATTTTTCTTATTTATTAATATACTTCCACCATAAAAATGCTCTTTTTTTCTGTAAGCAGCTATACAAGTTTCAGAATTTTTACTTATAAACTCGTTTACATACAACTTAGATGAATCCTTAACTGCTAATCCATATTTCGTATAATTGATATTAACGTTTTTAATTAAAACATTTGATTTTTCGCCAATACTTACACCTTTATCTTTACATGTTTTTACAGATATATTTAGAATTTCATAATTTCCTTTAGAGAAATCTAAGCAATCATTCCCAGCATTATTTATTTCAATATTTTTTATTTTTAAATTTGAAAAATCAAAATCAATTCCATCTTGGTAAGAATTATTTACAGTTATATTTTCTATGGATCCTTTTGCCCTAATAAAATTAATAGAGTCTTCACATTTTGAATTTTGAATATAGAAATTTGAATTTAAAATAACTGAATCTATTATTGTAACGCAGCCTGTAAGTAATCTATTATTGTATTGATAAAATATTTTATTTTTTTCATCGACTGTTAAACTTGACTTTACTTTAAGTGAAAAATTATTGTTTAAAATAGAATCATAAATTATCAATTTTGATGTTTGTGGGTCTACAAGATTTACTAATAATTCGTGTGAATAGTTATTTAATTTTAAATATAAATTTGTATTTTTTTCTACTTTTATTTCATCTACAAAACTTTTTAACACTATTCTTTTGTTATGAACCTCATCCTTTTTATTTGATTGATTGTTTCTAATATTTAAAATTACAGGGTATATATTATAGTTTTCAAATATTTTAGGATCAGAATTTCCAGAAAGATTTTTTTTGATTTTATTATCTTTTATAATTTTACAATTATTAATTGACTCACATTTTTTTAAATTTTTATTTTCATCAAATATAATGTAGTCAATTAAAGTTCTATCTATTTTTTTTGTAAATAGAGGTTCATAAGTATTACTCAGATTATTCAAATCATAATTTTTTTCGTAAAATGGATTAGTTAGCCCTTCATCTATTGGAATCTTTAAATTGTACTCATAACTAATTTCATAAATAAATATTAAATTACAAAGTTGATTATAACTCAATAGTTCTTTAGATCTTTTTTCAAAAGTATTTTTAAAAATTAAAATTTTACTTTTTAATGATTCATAATTTAAATTTTTTTTATGTATAAATTTATTTTTGATTAATTTATCAATATCTTTTTCATAAATTTTTTCATCTGAACAAAATTTTAATAATTTAACATCCCCATCATCATAGATAGGTAAATATCTGTTATAGATTGGATCAAATAAGATTTTAAAATTATGTTCATTCAAGGCATGATTTGCATATGTACTTAATAATCTTTTATAAAATTTTATAGAATCATTATTTATATCAAATGTATTTTTGACAAAATCATTTGAAATTGAATTAAAAAATATTTCAATAGACTTTTCATTTTTTAAAAAATTACTATTTTTAATCGCTGGAAACAATATATTCGGATCTGCTGTTCCAAAACAATCTGATTTATTTAAGCAATTTTCTTCATCTCCACTAAAATACCTATTATGAAAGATTTGTCTTTGGTCAATTTTTAAAATTGGACTATCTCTAAAGTTATTTTTTTCTAAAAAAAGTGAGTCAATTTCTTCTTGAAATATAGCTTTATAAGATATTTGATCATTAATAACAATCTCCACGATTTCTCTATATGGAGTAAGAAAGCCAAAATCTTCCATTATCATTGAAAAGAAAATTTCATTAGAGCCCCTTCTAGTGTTAGGTAATAAAAGTCTAAAAGTTTGATAATTATTTATATGATCTTTAAGAATATTTATTTTTAGAGTAGAATGAAAATCTTTAACATGGTCTTTATATTGACCAGCTATTCTAGCTTTTCCTTTTTTATAAAATTGTTTCTGATTTTCCTCATACAAAATAGCTATGTTCATATAACTTTTATTATCTTTATGTATGATACGTGATTTATCGTTATTGATTTTATTTATAAGTGAAAAAAAATTATCAGATGTAAAATAAATATTTAATCTGTCAGGAAATTCAATAGATAGTGATGATCTAGAAATAAAAAATATAAATATAACAAAGTAAAAGCATACTTTCATATTAATGAAGATGATTTAATCGATAATTCTTCATTGATTTCCTTTTGGCATTTGTGTGCATCATCAAAATTATTAAAAACAAAGCATATATTATGTTCATAGTTATCATTAATTTTTTCATAATTTATAGAAGAAATATTTTTAAAATACCATTTGTCTTCTAATTTATCTATATTTTGATCAATGCATGCTATTTGTAATTCTATTTTTTCTTTTTTATCTAAGCTCGAATCTGAGTCATTATTTATTTTTATTTTTTTATTTGTTAATCTTTCAATAGTAAGCGAAAGTATTTGAATAAAAATTGGAACAAGAAGCATGAAAATAAATAAAATTAATGCGTATTCAAATTTAACACCTATTGTTATTCCTAGTGTTATTAGGAAAAAATATAATATTAAATCATATGGATTTCTTACAGGTGTTCTAAACCTTACAATTGAAAGAGCACCTATCATTCCTAGTGCTAAATAAAAATTTTGTGATATCGAAATAGTTATTAGTAATGTTATTATTGGTAATGACATTGCTATTAGTAAAAAGTTTTTTTGTCTTAAATACTGATTCATATAAAAACTATGTTGAAAAAAAACTATTAATCCCATTACTGATGAGATAATTATGTTTAAAATTAAATTATAAGAACTAATTTCATTTTCGCCTAGATAAATAGAAAAATTATTGATAAAAGAATCCATGCTTAATATTACATAAATATATAGAAAAATTAAATCAAAATATAACAAATGTTTGATCTTAAGAATAAAAATAGCTTAATAACAGGAGGCGCAGGTTTGCTAGGCAGAGAACATGCCATAGCCTTATCAAAATTTAAATCTAAAATAATTTTAATAGATATAGATAAAAGAAAATTAAATAATGCAAAAAAATATATTTTGTCAAAAGTACCATACGCAAAAATATATACTTATTGCGTAGATATTTGTGATGAAAATGAAATAAAAAACTTATTGAAAAAATTAAAATTAAAAAAAATATTTATAAATATTTTAATTAATAATGCAGCTATTGATCCAAAAATGGATAGTGCTAGTAAGATTAATAAAGATTTGTTAAATTATGATACTTCTTTTTTAAAAAAGGAGATCGATGTTGGTTTGTTAGGCGCATTTCATTGTTCAAAAATATTTGGCTCAGAAATGGCCAAAAAAAAACAAGGTAGTATAATAAATATAGCATCTGATTTAGCTTTATCTGGTCCTGATCAAAGAGTTTACTCTAAAACTGAAAAAATCGAAGATGTTAAAAGTTTTAAACCAATTGGCTATACGATTGTTAAAACTGGTATTTTAGGATTAAATAGATATCTGGCAACTTACTGGGCACATAAAAATGTTAGAGTTAATTGCTTGGTACCTGGAGCTGTTAAGAATACACAAAGTAAATCTTTAATCAAAAATATTATAAAAAGAGTACCCTTAAAAAGATTGGCAAAAAAAACTGATTATCATGGAGCAATTGTTTTTCTTGCTTCAGATGAAAGTTCATATATGACTGGACAACACTTAGTCGTAGATGGTGGGCGTACAATATGGTAACTAATTTCAATGACTCAACCTATTTCCTCGAAAGTTCAAATGTTTTACAATCAATAATTAAAGATATAGATATTATAAACGAAATTTGTGAAGACATAAGAGAATGTTTTTTAATGAACAAAAAAATGTTAATTGCCGGGAATGGAGGTTCGGCAGCTGATGCACAACACTTTGCTGGTGAACTAACATGTACATATAAAGATCCAAATAGAAGACCTTTTAACGCTATCAACCTTGCAAATAATTCATCAGCAATTACAGCTTGGACTAATGATTTTGATCATTTAGATTTTTTTTCAAGACAAGTAGAAGCTTATGGAGCTTCTAATGATATTTTATTTTTGATATCAACAGGTGGAGGAGATGTTGAAAAAAAATTATCAATTAATTTAATAAATGCTGCAAATAAAGCAATAGAAAATAAGATTAAAGTAATATCACTTATAGGCAAATCAGGTGGAGAATTAGAAAAAATATCAAATAAGTATGTTAAAGTAAAATCTAATATAACTTCACATATTCAGGAAGCACATATTGCAATAATTCATTATATTTGTGAAAGTTTAGAAAATTTAAAATGAAGTTTAGAAAAAAAATAAATATTTATGCTGATGGCGTAGATTTAAAAGATCTAAAAAAAATCAATCAACCTATTATTAATGGTTTTACATTTAATCCTTCATTATTTAGATCCAATAATGTGACAAATTACATTAATCATTCAAAAAAAATACTTAAAATAATTAAAAACAAACCTGTATCCTTAGAAATAATAGCAGATGATGAAAAAAATATGATAAGACAAGCCTATAAGCTTTCAAATTTAGCTAATAATGTTTTTGTTAAAATTCCTATTTCTAATACCAAGGGTGTATCAAGCAGAAATGTAATCAAAGAGCTATCTTCTAACAATATTAAATTAAATGTTACTGCCATATTTACACTAGATCAGGTAAAACAAGTATTAGATGTTATGGATAGTCCAAAAAATATTCTTTCTATTTTTTCAGGTAGAATATTTGATATTGGAATAGATGCAGTAAAGCACACAAGAAAAATTAATAAATATATAAAAAAACATTCAAAATGCAAAAGTCTATGGGCGAGCCCTAGAATGGTATTTGATGTAATTAATGCTATTGATGCAGAAAGCAATATTATAACTATGAGCCCACAATTAATAAGTAAATTATCATTATTTAATAAATCAGCAGATGATTTTTCATTAGATACAGTAAAAATGTTTTACAATGATGCAATGAAATCAAAATATAAATTCTAACCAATATTTATTAAATGCAGATAATGTTTAATATAAATAATTTAAACTTTACAAAATGATTAATCACAAAATTAAAATTCCAAAAAAAATCTCTAAAAATAAAATAATTTCATATTTTAATTCTTATGGGTTGGAAATATTGACTAAATTTCAAAATCCTAATAGTCAAACATATAAGTTAGAGATAAAAAAATCAGCATATAAACCTGAAATAGAAGATTTGTATAGAATTCATCAATTTATAATCCTAAATAAAAGAATTACAGCTTTAGAATTTGGGTGTGGATGGTCTACTTTAGTAATATTACATGCATTGATGATTAATAGAAGGAAATATTCAAAAAAAATTTTAAAATTACGATATAATAATCCATTTGAGCTCTTTGTTTTAGATAATGAAAGAAAATTTTTAAATATTGCAAGAAAAAGAATTAATTCATATACTAAATTGAATTCAAGTTACGTAAAATTTAATTTTTCACCTGTAGAAATGTGTACATTTAATAATCAAATTTGTAATAATTATAAAAAACTTCCATTAGTTAATCCAGATTTTATTTATTTAGATGGCCCAGACCAATTTCAAATCAAAAATAGTGTAAAAGGAATTAACATTGGGCATAATGATTTTATGCCCATGAATTGCGATATACTTTATTTAGAACCTTTTTTAAAACCGGGAACCATAGTTCTCACAGATGGTAGAACATCAAATTTTCGTTTTTTAGTAAACAACTTAAAAAGAAATTGGGTTTTTGAGGAGAATTATGAATTTGATCAACATACTTTATATCTTAATGAAAAACCTCTTGGAGCTCCAAACTTAAGTCAATTAAAGTTTTATCAATAAATTAGCACTAATTTTTCTAGTTTTTGTCTTAAATTAAAGTATTAGAAATTCTATTAATAAAATATATAAAATAGGCAATTATGAAAATCATTAATAATTTTATAAATGGAAAAGTTATTGAATCAGATACTAATAAATATTCTGATGTTTATAATCCTTCAACAGGCGAAATAATTGCTAAAGTTATAAACTCAAATAGTAATGATTTGAATGATGTAAT
>MDSV01194062.1_pt1 | contig 14160 bp, 2 predicted proteins | sample 810851 | NCBI WGS metagenome assembly MDSV01 (sample SAMN05326640, study PRJNA326480) | marine metagenome | isolation source: seawater | place: Atlantic Ocean: North East | collected 2012 | reverse complement strand
GCGGCGGGGGGGCGCCCGCCGTGCCTCACCAGGCACGGCGCGCGTCGCGGCGTGCGCTCGGCGTCGTCCGGCTGGACCTCGGCGCTCGTGCAGACGGCCGACCAGATCACCGCGAGGTTCGATCCGAACCCCGCGCCTCCGTTCGCGCTCAGCGGCTCGGCGCGTTCGTTCGCCCGGCGCATGTCCGGCCGCGGCCGGAGGGGCTCGGACGAGCCCTCTCGAGACGCGCCCGCGCACAGGGTGAACGACCAGATCACCGCGAAGCAGATCCGGTTGGTGGTCGATCCCGATCCCGAGCGCGCGACGACGTCTGGCGAAACCTCGATCGATTCCGAATCGAACGCCGAAGGGAGCGCGGCGTCCGCGACGAAGAGCACGCACGAGGTGCTCAGCACGCTCGTCGCGCTGCGTCGGGCGCGGCTCGCCGGATTAGATTTGGTGGAGGTGAACGCGCGCGCCGCCCCGCCGGTGTGCCGATTGATGCGCTACGATTCGTTTCGGTACGCGCGGAAACAGAAGGAGCGCGACGGTCGGCGCGCGGCGGTCGAACGCCGCCGGGCGGATACCGTGAAAGAGCTGAAACTCACGGCGAGGATAAGCCCCAACGACGTGCGCGTGAAGGCGGACAAGGCGCAAAAGTTTCTCACGAACGGCCACAAAGTCACGTTGCGCGTCGAGTTCAAGACGAACGACGGCGTGAAGCCGTCGCTGCGAAAAAAAGCCGGCGACGTGCTCTTCGACGAGTTCCGCCGGACGTTGACGGATTCGTTTCAAAAGCCGCACGTCGTCGTGCAGGAGGGCAAGATGGTCGGCCCGAACCACATGACCATCACCCTGGCGCCGGAACGGGAGGCGCGGAAGGGGAAGACCAAGAAAGGAAAGCTCGCTTCCGACGCCGAAGCGCGCGCGGAGGCGCGACCTTCGGGGGACGAAGACAAAGACGAGGCGAACGCGCCGATCCCCGAAGGCGCGGACCCGGCGACGTTTCTGGCGGAGGCGACCGCGCAGGGAGACGTCGTGCGCGCGCTCAAGGCGCGCCGCAGCTCGGGGGACGACGCCGTGCAGCAGAAGGACGTGGACGACGCGGTGGCGCGTCTGCTGCGACTCAAAGCGCGCGCGGAAAAGTTTTCCGCCGCCGGAACGAACGTCGCCGCCGCGACGGAACCGATCCGGCGGGGTTCCGCCTCCGGCGAGCGTTCGCGCGCGTTCGCCTCGTCCGCGCGTCGTCGAGGTTTTTCCACGCGACCAATGATAAACGCCTCGCTCGTCACCGTCGGCGGTTTTTTTTCCGTCGGCGGCGTCTCGTCGGAGACTTTTTCGCCCGCGAACGAAATCGTCTCAGGGACGCGCCCGCGCCCGTACTCCCGGAGCGCGCACGGGCGCGCGGTCGAGCGCGTGGGCGCGGCGAAGGCGCGCGCCAAGAGCCGCGCGGCGAAGGAGGCGGCGAAGCGAGTCGTGCCGATCGAGCGAACGGCCTCTGACGCGACGCGAGCGCCGTCCGTCGCGCGAAACGCGGGGGAGGCGGGCGCGGAACGAGAACCTTCGTCGGCGCGCGCGAAGGAAAACGACGACGACGACGACGACGACGACGACGACGCGACGGCGCGTTCCTGGAGCGACCCGTCCTCGTTTCGGCTCGGCGACGCCGCCGAGGAACGCATCGCGTACGCGCGCGAAGAGGCGCGCGTCGCGGCTGTGCTCTCGGCTCGGCGGGAGGCACGCGCGAGAGCGCAGGCGCGGGTCGACCGGAAGGACGCGCCGGAGGGGGATTTCTTTTGCAAGGAACCGATCGGCGGCGAAGACGGGAGCCGCGGGTCCGGCGCGTGGGCGGGCGCGGCGGCGGCGGCGACGCTGGCGGCGGCGGTGGCGGCGACGCTGGCGGCGACGGCAGCGTCGGAGCTGACGCTCGTCCCGCGACGCGGGACGAGCGAACGAAACGACGACGCCGGCGAAGAGGCCCGTCTCGACCGTCTTCGGACGCGCGAGACGGAGAAACCGGCGACGTCTTTTTCGGCGACGCGCGCGGCGGCGGCGTTCGCGGGCGGCGCGGGGGTGGTGGTCTCGGCGCTGGGGTGGCCGCCGGGCCGGTAGGTGTAGTCTACGAAAAGAAGTAGTCCATAGACTTTCAAACGGAGGCGAAAAAACCGCTCTCGCGGGTATTAGTTTTCATACAAAGAAAAGGTTTTCGCGGGACGCAGTGTTTAGTTTAACCGCCGCGTCGTCGCTCGACGCTTCGACGCGCGTCACGTCCCCCTTCGTCTCCACACGCACCACTCGTTCCCGTGCGTGTGGTACTCCCAGTCGTCCTCGCTCGGCGAAAACGCCCCGGGGCCGATTTTCATCACCAGGCTCTCGTCAATCTGCGCCGCGTACACGCTCTGTTCGGCTTTCAGGATCTTCACCTGCGACCGCGAGTGCACGCCCCGCTCCTCCCGGAACCGGATCAGCTTCTCGATGGCCGTGGACAGCCCCGGGTCGTCCTCCCACTCGAACATGTGGTCCCAGAAGATGGTGGGCGTCCCCGGGTGCGTCAGGATGTACACGTACCCCTGCTCTTCGAACCCGCCGGGGAACCGCCAGTGCCCCTGCGTGGAGCCGGTGTCGTGGTTTTCGATGAACGTGACGGCGCGTGAGGGCCACGACCCGAGCACGCCCGGCGGCTGCCCCCGCTCGTCGCTGAGGCGCCAGTACTCCTGTCGCTCAAACGCCGCGTGCAGAATACCCTTGGTGGTGACGTCAAACGCCCCCGCCAAACCCCCCGCGTCGTCGATCCAGTTCACGATGCGCTGCCGGTGCGAGTCCTGGTTGTACTGGGGCTGGTCGTAGTCGTAGGCGAGCGTGTCCCAGTACTCGCCCACGGCGAAGTGCACGTCCGTGCTCTCCATGTACGTCTTGACGTGCGTCCCGGAAAACCCGCGCACGTAGTCCAGGCGCCACCCGTCGTAGCCAACCTCCGCCTGCAGCCACCGCATCCACTCCACGATGTCGCGCTTCACGAAATCCTGCGAGTGGTCGATGTTGGGCGCGGCGTGGAAGAAGTCGCCGGAGGAGGCGTTCCCCTTGCCCCCGAAGTGCGGATCGTCGCTCACGATGGCGCGCGCGTCCCACGCCAGTTTGCCGGTGTACTGGTTCCACAAGCCGTCCGGGCCCTGCAACCCGGCGCACCGGTGGTTCAGCACCGCGTCGCCCAGGCTCTTGATGCCGCAGTCGTGCAGCGCGGCGACGCACGCGCGCAAGTCGCGCATCGACCCGTACTTCGAGTCGAGGTTGTACAGATCCTGCGGCATGTACCCTTCCTCGGACACGGAATCCGTGGGCGGAGGGAGCCAAATTGTGGTGAACCCGAGCTCCTTCAAACGCGGCGCCAGATCCGTGACGGTTCGGTACCACGTCCCGTTCTTCCGCGCGCTCTCCCAGTTGAAGCCCTGAATGAGCAGCTCGCGGCCGTTCCCGGTCGGGGTCTGCACGCGGTCGACGGCGTCGTCCCGCGCGGGGGGCGCCGTGTCCGGCGCCGGCGCCGCCGACGCGTCGGGCGTCGCCGGAACGGGCACGCCCGGCGCGACGCTCTTGAGACTCTCGAAGCCCGGCTGGGTGGGCAACGGCGGCGCGCCCGTGGAGCGCGACGCGTCTGGAAACACCGCGGGGCTCGCCGCTTGGCTGGCGGGCGACGACGGAGCCATCGGCGCCGACGGGTCGACCCCTTGGAGCCACGCCGGAGGTTCCGCCGTCTTGCGTTTCTTGATCTCCTGCAGCTTTTGCTCGCTCTCCTTGAGCCGCGCGGCGCTGGCGGCGGCGTCGGCTCGCGCCTCCTGCGCCTTGGCCTCCGCGGCGAGGCGCTCCGCCTCCGCCTCGAGCGCCTTCTGCACGCGCATCTCCGCCTCCGCCTCGGCGGCGGCGCGCTGCTCCTGCTCGCGCCGCTCCTGCTCCGCCAGGTTGGACAGGAACTGCTCGCGCATGCGCACGGCGGCGGCTTCCGCCTCGGCGGCTTGCGCCTCCGCCTCCTTGGTCACCGCCAGCTCCATGTCGTCGCGCCACCGCTGCAGCGTCTCGTCCGAGATCTCCGCCGTCTCGCCCGCCCACGTCCGCGACGCCATCTCGGCAGCCTCCGTCGCCTCAGCCACCATCTCCTCCGCAGCCGCCGCGGCGGCGCCGGAGGGGTCGTCGAACTCGTCGGCCTGCGCGCGCAACGCCGCGGCTTGCGCCGAGCGCGCCGTCGCGCGCGCCTTCTGGCGCGCCTCATCCGCCTTGGCGATGAGGCGGCGCGCCTTGGTGCTGGCGACGCCGTCCTCGGGCGAGCCTTTGGCGGCGGCGGTCGCCGCCTCAGCCGCCTTGGTTGCCTCTCGCGCCGCCTCAAACGCGACGGAAGCCAAGCGAATGCACTCCTCGAGGTGCGCGTCGATCTTCTCGCCCGAGAGCCGCCGCGCCGCGAACGTCGCCGCGGCGGCGCCCCCGAGCGCGAGCTGCGCCTCCTCCAGCGACGAGCCCTCCGCGGTTCGCGCGGGCGGCGCGTTGCTCGTCGAAACCCCCGGCGGCGGCGCCGCGACGCCCGCGCGCCCGCTCGGCGGCGAGACGAACGACGAGCTCAGGGCTTGTTCCGGCAGAGGCACCACGAAGTCGCCGCCGTAGTTGTCGAACCAGCGCCCTCTGCCGCCCTTCTCCTTGATGACGAAGCGCAAACCCCCGGGGGCGCTCCCCATGTCCAGCTCGACGTGCGAAAACTCGCCGCCCAGCCCGGAGACGGAACGCGTCATCGGCGTCTGCAGCGCCTTGTCGCCGTACACCTTGCTCCCCTCGGGCCGCATCGGCGGCGCGGGCACGGTCCACATGTCCGCGCGCGCGCCGCGAGGCACCACGCCCCAGTGGAGCAGGAGCGTGTCGCCGGGCAAGTCCGTCTCGACGCGGACGCGTGCCGAGGCGCCCGGCGCGTCCGACTCGACGTCCACCAAGATGCCCACGCGCGTGTGGACGTCCACTTCGGTGAACACCGTGTGCGCCTGGTCGTGGAACGAGAACCACGCAACCTCCTCGGGGAGTGCCGAGGGGGACGAGGAAGAAGTCTCAGAAGCGAGCTTAGGGCTCGACGAAGGCGACGCGTTGGCGGCCTTCTTGGGCTTGAGCCCGAAGAGGCCGATGCGCGGCTTCCACTTGGCCCCTCGCTCCGCGGGAGACGACGCGGAGGAGGCGTCTTTTTTGCCCGCGGCGCGCGCCTGCAGAAGCGCCGCCACGCGGCGCTTCTGCGCCTTCTTCTCGGGGCTCTCCTTCTCCGGCAGCTGGTACTCGTCGTCGTCGAAATCCGACTCGAGCGCGGCGGCGGCCGCCGCCGCCGCCGCCGCCGCCTCCTCCGCCTCCGCCTTCTTCTCCTTCTCCTTCTTCACATCCGCCGTGCGCCGAAACCCGGAGAGCGTGCCGAGCAGAGACGCGATGCCCTTCGGGGCGTCCGCTCGCGCGTCAGCCTCCGGCGACTTGGGCTGCTTGATGGGCGTCTCCAGCATCGCCGTCGCCAGCGCGTCAGCCTCCGCCGCGCTCGTCTCCTCTTCGCTCGACGCCGGGTCGCCAGCGGACGCGTCTCCGCCGCTCTCGCCGCTCTCGAGAGCCTCCTCCTCCTCTTCCTCCGGCTCGGGCAACGCGGGGCAGAGCACGCGGAAAAAGTCCCCGCTCTGTTGGTGGTACCACTGGTTGTACTGCTTGTCGTGCAGGACAAAGTTGATGGCGTGCGGCGCGTCCGTCACCGAGCCTTCGATGACGACGCGCGCCATCTCTTTCGTCACCCCTTCGGTGTCGGAGTCATGGTCGCGCACGGTGACGCGCGACAGAGGCGTCTGGCACACCTCCGACAACTCCGCCGTGCCCGCGGGGAGGATAGAAGCCGGAGGCATGGTCCACGCGTCGGGCGCCTTCGCGGACGCCACGCCCCAGTGCAGGACGAGGTCCGCGGCGCTGTCCGTCTCCACGGTCACCTTGAAGCGCACGCCGTTGCTCTGCACGTCGATCTTCACGTCCGAGGGCAGGTACTCGCGGATGGCGATGTCGTAGCTCTCCTCGAAGAACACCTCGCGTTTGCCCGCCACCGCCGCGTTTTTCGAGACGAGGGACGAGACGTACGCCGTGGGCTTGGCGGGCGCGTCCGAGGCGGGGGCGTCCGCGGTGCGCGTCGCTCGCGTCGAGGCGGAGGCCTCGACGTCGCCATCGCCGGTGCCGCGCGAAGTGTCGCTGGGGGTGGTGCCGATCGCCGCGGGGACGACTCCCGAGCGCCGGTACGCGCGCCGCGCCGCGAGCCCGAACTTCGGGGGGACGCGCGATCGCGCGCCGACGGTTCCGGTACCCGCCTCCGCGCGGCCGAGCGGGGGACGGGCCGCCACCGCCACGGTGCGGCGGTCGACGCGCGAGCCGCGCGCGGCGCCCGCGACGCCCGCGACCGCGTTCACCACCAGGGGACCCGACATGTCGTTCGCGCGGCGCGTGCGGCGCGCCGCTCGAAATGAACGACTACGAACGACTACGAACGACGACGGTCTGTCGCCTCGGATCTTCCGAATCCCGCTTTTCCCGGGAAACGCGAATCCGATCGCCCGCGGTCGCTTCCCGCTTTTCCGATGAAAATTCGGTTTGAAACCGACCGCCTGCGTGACGAGATCGGACGATGATGACGGGGACGGTCGCGCGCGGCGGATGGGGAACGTCAGCGGGGCGCGTGCGCGGGTGGGGGCGAGGTCGGGAAGCGGGAGGTTCGCGTACGCGCGTTACGGGCGAAGACGCGCCGGACCGCCCGGACGTGCCCGCGCGAGTCGTCGCGTGCGGACGTTCCGCGCGCCGTTCTCGCGTGTCCCCGTCCGCCGTCACTTTGACGTAGTCAAAGTCCACCGGCGTGAAAAGGGACCGCGTGAGCGCGCCTCCGCGGAGGCGCGGGGGCGTAGCCTCCGCGAGGCTCCGGGCCGAGACGCGCGCCGAGGCCGTCGCGAAGGCGACGAAGCGCGCGACGACGGGCTCGCGGGACGCCGCGCCGAGCGCGCGCGTCCCCTGCGCTCCCCCGCGCCGCGCGCGGGAAAGGGCGGCAAAGCGCGGATGATGGCGGCCCGCAGGGCGGATCTGGGTCGAGGCGCGTACCTTCTCCGTTCGAGACGCGCGCGTTCCGAAGGCGCGTGCTCTCGCTTCTCCGTTCCCGTGGGCGCGCGCTCGCGCTGCTCTTTGGGTCCTTCGCGCGTGTGCTCCGCGCGCGCTGGTGTGCCGCTCCGCGCGCGCGGCAGAGCGCGAAAGAGTTAGTTTTCCCCTTCGTCCGGGAAAAAAGCACGCGCGATCTGCGGTCGCTTTTCGGAAATATCCGCGTGAACACCGGCGTTTCGCGGTCGCGTTCGACGCGGCGTTTGATCGGCGAAGGTCGACCGCGACGGTTCGAGGTTCGGTTTCGAGCGCGCGGTCGGAAACTTCCCGGCTCGGATCAGGTACGGGTTTTCACCCCGGGTTTCGTCCCAATCGATAGGGCGCTTTTCGCGTTCGAATTTTCCCGCTCGAATGCCGAATCGACGCGTGGCGACGATCCCACGCGGTGCTGAGTTTTCAGTCACGGATGACAGGCGAGCAGTCACGAAATTCACGAAATCTTCGGTAAGATTTGGTTTTGGTTTACTTTGTGTTTCCTTTTGGGGCGCCACACGCAAACACGAATGACTCCCCCCGGAAAACCCGAGCGCATCGTCCGGTGGGCACGCCGGTCTGGTTTTACGCCGCGCGATCGCGGGTGGGTTTTCCGATCGCGCGTTTGAATCGCCGGTGAAATCGACCGGGAGGGTCGGTGAGCGCATCTCCCCACCCGTGGACCCACCGGTCGAACGCTCGAACCGCGCGCGTCGGTCCACCAGCCGCAGGCAGGCCCGCTGAGCTTCTCGCCTGAAAAACGATGTATGCCTACGGGTCTCGTGACAAGCAAAGCGCGCTTCGTGCGTGAACGCGCTCCGGTGAGTCGCGCCATGTCGTCCGCGGCGCGTTCTGCGGTCGCGGGGGTGTCTGCGGCGCGCGTCGCCCGCGCGTCTCGCGGACGCGCGGGCGTCGGCGCCCGCGCCGACGCCGACGCGTTCGGTGCCCACACCTCGGGACGCCGCGACGCGCGGTCGAGTCGCGCGTTCCGCGGAGGCGCCGCGCGTCGCGCCGCGGGCGGGGGCTTCGGCGTCGCGGACGACGGCGACGAGCGGGATGTCGCGGCGTTTGCGGAACACCCCGACGGCGACGCGCTCGTCGAGGCGGCCTCCGCGACGGACGCGAGAGCGGCGGCGCGTTCGGCGTTGGACGCTCTGTTGCCGGACGGCCGCGACGTGGACTTCCGCGATCCGGAGCGAAGCGGGGAGACGCAGCTGATCGTCTCCGCGGAGCGAGGCGACTTGCGCGCCGTGCGGCTGCTGCTGGCGTTCGGCGCGAACCCCAACCTCGCGAGCGACTCGAGCTGGACCGCCGTGCACGGCGCCGCGGAGGCGGGGAGCGCGGAGTGCGTCGCGAGTCTGATCGAGGCGGGCGCGAACCTGAATCCGATCGCGAAGTCCGGCAAGACCCCGCTGGACATCGCCAGGCAGTACCACGGGGCGGACGCGGTCGTGACGCGGTGTTTATCCGATCTCGGCGCGGCGTACGGCGAGCGTCAGCGCGACGAGGACGACGAAGACGACGAAGACGACGAAGAGACGTCGTCTTCGTCGTCTTTCTCTTCGTCGTCTTCGTCGTCTTCGTCCGCCTTCTCCGCCTCGGACGCGGACGGCGCGTCGTCGCCGGCGGCGCCCTTGGAGTCGCTGCTCAAGCGGCACGTCCCGGACCCCGCGAACGGGTTCTTCGGCGAGACGCCGAGCGTGGATGACGTGCAGACTCTGTTCCCGCACGCCCTCGACGCGTTCCAGCGCGACGCGACGCAGTTCCTCCTCGACGGCGACTCCGTGGTGGTTTCGGCGCCCACCGGCTCCGGCAAGACGCTCGTGGGCGAGACGGCCATCGTCGCCGCGCTGGCGCGGGGCCAGAAGGCCATCTACACCACGCCGCTGAAAGCGCTGAGTAACCAGAAGCTGAGAGAGTTTCAAGCCAAGTTCGGCGTGCGTCGCGTCGGCTTGAAAACCGGCGACGTCGACGTCAACGCGGCGGACGCCGACGTGGTGGTGATGACCACGGAGATTTTGCGAAACATGCTCTACCCGGGCGCGGCGGGCGCGGCGGGCTCCGACGCCGCCGATTACCGATTAGACGACGTGGGCGTCGTGATCCTGGACGAGGTGCACTACCTGGCCGATGCCAACCGAGGCACGGTGTGGGAGGAGACCATCATCTACCTGCCGCCACGGATCCAGCTCCTGTGCCTCAGCGCGACGGTGGGGAACCCAGACGACCTCGCCGGCTGGATCGAGGAGGTGCACTGCGCGACAACCGAGGCGCGGTGCCGGACGGTGGTGTCCGATTTCCGGCCGGTGCCGCTGCGGTGGCACTTCTCCATGCGCCCGGGTCGCATGTGGCCGGGGCTCGGCCCCTTGCTGAACCGCCGCGGCGACCGGATGCACGCGGACCTGCGGCCGTTCACGAAAGAAGGGGCGCGCGAGGGCTTCGCCGACGACGAGGAGGAACGCGAACGGTGGTCTCGCGACGACGAGCGTCGTCGGGGCGGCGGGCGCTTCCGCGGTCGCGGCCGCGAACATCGACGCGGCGGGGGCGGGCCCGGACCTGAACCGTACCCGGTGAACGACAGGCAGGCGCGTCGCCGCTTGGTGCCGCACGTCGAGACCGTCGTCGGGCAGCTCGTGGCCGCGGACCTGCTCCCCGCGGTGTGGTTCATCTTCTCGCGCAAAGGGTGCGACCAAGCCGCCGACTACCTCTGCCAGTGCGGCGCGAGCCTGGTGAGCGGCGCGGAGCGCGCGAAGATCGCCGAGGCGTTGGCGGCGTTCGAGGAAGCCAACCCCGACGCGGTGCGGCCCGAGGCGATCGAGCCGCTGTTGCTGGGCATCGCGTCGCACCACGCGGGCTTGTTGCCCGGCTGGAAAGGGCTCGTCGAGCGTCTGTTCCAGCGGGGCTTGTTGAAAGTCGTCTTCGCCACGGAGACACTCGCCGCCGGCGTGAACATGCCGGCGCGCTCGAGCGTGCTGTCGTGCTTGTCCAAGCGGGACGATTCCGGACCTCGAGCGCTCACTTCGAACGAGTTCATGCAGATGGCCGGTCGCGCGGGCCGACGCGGGTACGACAGCGTCGGCCACGTGGTGGCTCTGCAGAGCCCTTTCGAGGGCCCGGATGAGGCGTTCGCGCTGGTCACGAGTCCCCCCGAAAACCTGCGCAGTCGCTTCAGCGTGTCGTACGGGATGGCGCTCAATCTGTTGAGCGCCGGGGCGGATTTGGGGACGGTTCGCGCGACGGTGGAGCGGTCCTTCGGCAACTACCTGGGCGGCCGCGCGCGCCGCGACCAGACGCGCGAGCTGCGCCGGCTGCGGGAGCAAAGGGACGCGCTCTCCGAGCGAATCGCCGCGGGCGCGTCCGAGGTGGAACCGGAGGAGTGGGCGCGGTTCAAAAAGCTGGACGGCCGGCTGCGAGAAGAGCGTCGTCTGCTCAAGACGGTGGCCAGGCAGACGCTCGAGTCGCGCGCGGAGGGTGCGCGGCGCGCCGTCGGCGAGTGGCGCGAGCTGGGGGAGACGTTCGTGTTCGTGCGGGTGTTCGACGACGACGCCGGCGCGACGACGGTCGCGAACGAAAACGCCTCGGCGCCGTCGCCGGCGCCGCCGGCGCCGCGCGAGGCGCCCGTCACCGTCGGCCTCGCGCCGGACGGATCGTGGATCGACGCGAGCGCGAACGCGAACGTCACAGGTCCCTCCGCAAACGACGCGAACGCGACTTCGCCCCCGATCAACGAGCGGCTGGATGCCTTTTTCGACGATCTCGACGACGATCTCGACGAGGACGCGAAAGGAGACGACGGCGAGTCCCCGAGATTGGATGAGCCGGCCGGTACGAAGAAACGCGCGCGCGAGACGAAGACGGTGGCGGTGGTGGACGGGTACGACCCCGTGACCGTGAAAGGCGGCGAACCGGCGACGAACCCGTTCCCGCTCGGCGAGTTCGTGGCTCTAGACGCGAACGGCGACTGGGTCCGGTTCACCGCGGACCGGGTCGCCGCCGTGACGCACCGCGAGATGGCGGGCGTTCGTTTCGGCGACGTCTTAAAAGAAGGCGCCGACTACTCCGCCGAGGCGAGGAGCGCGCTCCTCGCCTCGGCGCCGACGAAGACGTCGGTGCGGTGGCGCCGCGACGGCGACGGCGCGTGGCGCGCCGCCGGCGCGGAGACGAGCGCGGCGGCGGCGGCGCGCGCGTTCGAGACGTTCGAGACGCTCGTTCGACACGACCCCGAGTCGGACGCGGACGAGCCCCTGGACGCCGCGGGCGAGTCGCCGCTCTTCGACGGCGCGGACGAGCTCGAGGCTTTTTTGACGCAGCAGCGCGCTTCGGTGCAGAAGACGCGCGACGAGATCGCGGAGATGAAGCAGTTCAGCGATTTGCGTCGCGCGGTGAAGATGCACAGGCGACGCGAGGAGAAGCTGAAGAGGCTGGACGAGCGCGTGCGAAAGTTGGAGCTGCGCGTCGGCGAGTACGTCGCCGCGGGCTGGAGCGAGTTCACCAGGGTGGTGGACATACTCATCGAGGAAGGCGCTCTGTACGACGTGCTCACTGAGGAGGAGGCGGAGGCGTGCTACGCAGAGGCGCGGCGCGACGCGGTCGCGCGCGCGGAGGAGACGGCGAAGAAAGAACGCGAACGCGCGCTTTCTTCGCGCGCGCTTTCTTCGGCGAGTCCTTCGAGTCCCGCGGCAATCTCTCGGTGGGACGATCCGTCGGCGGGGTTCGAGTCGGACGACGACTCGAGCTCGGACGCGAGCTCGGGCGACGACGCGTTTTCGTTTTTGGACTGGGAACCGGACGGCGCGACGCGGGAAACCTTCGCGGAGGCTTCCGCTCGGTTCGCGGCGGCGGAGAACGCCGCGACGGAAAACGACGCCTTCTCCGCCGCCTCGGAAGACGACGCCTCCACCCCGCCGCGCGTCGACGAAAGCTCCGTCTCGGCGGACGCGCGCCGTCGGCGGCGTCGCGCGCGGTGGTACGCCGGCGACGAGAACGCGCGCGCGTCCGAGACGACGCGTCTGACGCCGCTGGGCCGGACCTGCGCGAAGCTGCGGGGCGAAAACGAGCTGTGGCTTGGTCGCGCGTTTTCGAGCGACGCCGCGATTGGATTGACCCCGACGCACGTCGCCGGCGTCGCGGGGGCGCTATGCTGCGACAGCAACCGCCCCACGTCCTGCGCGTACGGCCCGTCTGAAGCGCTAGACGCGGCGTTGCGGTCGCTCGAACCCGAGGGCGCCCGAGTCGCGTCGCTGCAGTTCGAGAACCGAATGGACGCCCCGGTGAACCTGTCCGAGCCCGTCGCCGCGCTCGTCGAGGCCTGGGCCGCGGGGGCTTCCTGGGACCAAGTCAGGCGAGACACGAACCTGGACGAGGGGGACATCGCGCGCGTGTTCCGCCGAACCGCGGAGCTGCTCGCGCAAGTGCCGCGCGCCAGGGATATCCCGCCGGAAACCCGAAGAGCGGCCAAGACGGCGGCGGCGCTCGTGTTGCGGCCGCCCATCACCGATTTGACGTGAACTGAAAATAAATAAAAAACGCGCGAACCGGCGCTGGACGAGCGCGTCGCGACGCGCGTTTAGTAAGGTGGACTATTCATATTCTATCAGCTAGCTCGTCTGCGGGTGACTGAGATACCTCCATCTGTTCCCGTCACGCGCGACTCGGCGCGTCGTCGCCGCTCCCGCGGGATAGGATCCAACGCTCCAGCCTGTCGAGGCCCTCGCGGAGCGTCGCCTCCTCGCCGGCGACGCCGAGGCGAAAAAAGCCGGGTTCGCCCGCGCCGCACAGCGAACCGGGCACGAGCGTCACGCCGTTTTCGCGCGCCAGCGCGCGAAACAGCTCGGCTTCGGCGTCCCGGTCGCCGTCGCCGTTTCCGTGACGTCTCAGGAACGGTCGCAGGTCCGCCCAGACGTGCAGCCCGCCGTCGTCGGCGCCCTTCGGCGCGCCGGTCGCGACGCCCGCGCGTCTCAGCCGCGCCTTCGCGAACCGCCGCCGCTCGCGCAGCGCCGCGGCGTGGAGCCCGAACGCGTCCCGCGCGGCGACGCCGCCGTCCGCGAGCAGACCCTGCAACTGCGCGGCGAACGGGTCGCCGCGCACGATGGGCCCCCCACTTTTCGCCGCGGACCGCGTGATAAAAAAACACGTCGTCTTGCCTCGGCGCGCGCCGCCCGCCGCGCCGAACGACGCCACCGCGTGCCTCTTCTCGCGCGCCGCTTGTTTTTTCCGCCACAGGCTCGTGGCGCTCGCGAACCCGGCGGCGCGCCCCCAGGCGATCCCGTCGCGCACCTCGCGCAGGACGCACGCGTTCTCCTCGTCGGCGTCGTGATCACGACGCGCGTCGTCCTTCCCGGCGAAAACGTCGTGAACGTCGTCTTCGCCTCCGACGCGCGACGAGCGAACGTCCGCCGCCAACGCGCACGTCTCGTCCGCCACCGCATGCGCGCCTCGCTCGTCGCACCACGCGTACACGGCGGCGACGGTCCGCGACGAGACCACGCGGCCGGTGGCGGGCGAGGGGTTGCCGAAAACCACCGCCGCGACGCGCGTCTCCGCGTCGTCCTGGTTCCGCAGGAAACGCTCGGCGGCGTCCAGCGTTTTCGCGACGTCCCCGCCGAACGCCGAGGGGTCCGCGGCGGCGGCGCGAAATTTCGCCGACGACGAACTTTTTCGCGCGCGCGGCGAAGGCCACGCGGGTCGGTACGGCGCGAGGACGACGACGCCGGGGATCCCCGTTGCCGTCCGCGTCGTCGTTTCCGCGCCGCCGTTCGTGACGTCCGCGTCGGCCGTGAACGCCTCGACGCACGCCTCGACGACGTGCTCCACCGCCGCGGCCTCGGCGTTCGCGCCGAGCACGGTGAGCCAGCCCGGGTCGAGCCAACCCTCGGCGAAGGGCGTGCCGAAGCCGGCATCCACCAGGACGCGCGCGGTCTCCATCTTGAGCTCCGCGCCGGTCGTCGGCGCCGCGCGCTCGATCCCCCCCAGCGCCCACCCGCGCGCGCTCTCCTTGCCCTCCAGCAAGCGCGACTCGGCGCGCGTCAG
>MDSV01107882.1_pt1 | contig 14160 bp, 13 predicted proteins | sample 810851 | NCBI WGS metagenome assembly MDSV01 (sample SAMN05326640, study PRJNA326480) | marine metagenome | isolation source: seawater | place: Atlantic Ocean: North East | collected 2012 | reverse complement strand
TTGGAACTTTAACAAATGACTTTTTTGTTAATTTGGTTGATATGAAATATACTTGGAAACCAACTGGTAAGAACTCTTATGATATTATTGATCGTAAAACAAATAAAGTTAAGTTTACTGCATCAAGAGCAGATTTAGTTTTTGGTTCTAACTCAATACTTCGATCTTATTCTGAAGTATATGCCCAAGACGATAATAAAGAAAAATTTATTAAAGATTTTGTTGCTGTATGGACGAAGATAATGAATGCTGACAGACCAAATATAAAAAAATTAAATTAATATGACTGAATTTACACACGGTATACACGGAGCTGCAAAGAGAATTTACGATAATAATAAAGGTTCTCTTATCAGAACTCTTGTATATACTATCGGCCATTTCATAATAGCAATAACTGTTTTAATGTTAGTTGCTGATGTTTCATTTGCAGTTGCTTTAACAGATGCAATTGTTGAGCCTTTAGCAAATACCGTTTGGTATTTTTTATTAGATAAATTTTGGGCTTCTAAAGTTGCTCCTAAATAATTTCAAATTCTTCCCCAAATAGAACCTTTTTTTACCCACCCAGAATAACTCTCAGTCTTAATTTTACACCAATCTTTCTTACATTTTAAAACAATAAGTAACCTTCCGGTCTTAATATTGGCTAACGGTTTTGAATATATTGTTGGATTTTTATGTAAAACAGTATCTTCAACAGTTAAACCAGATTTTTTTTTGGAAAGTTGAGAAATATGTATCCATCCAGAATTATTCTCGTGATCTTGTATTTTTCTAAAATTTTCTGATTTATCTTTTATCAACACTGGTAAATATTTTTTTTTGTAAATAATTTTTATTGGGTAATCAAAAGATGGGCCCAACCTTAAATTAACCTCATCATTCCTTAAAGTCAGGAAGTAATCTTCAGCTGTAAGTAAATTAGCAAAAATAAAATAAAAAAAAAATATATATTTTAACATTTGTTTTTACAGCTTTTATTCCTACTTAAATTAATTTTTCTTAAATCCATCTTTATTGAATTAAAGACGATCATTTTTTTTTCCATATTTGATTTAAAATTCAGTATAGAGTTTAAAACTTCATTTGCCTGTAAAGTACCTATAATTCCGGTAATTGTTGGTGTGACACCCGCAGCATCACAATTATTATTATTCGCAGGAGTTTCTGGCATAAAACATCTGTAACAAGGAGTTTTTTTTTTAAAATTAAATTTAAAAACATGTCCGTCAAAACCACTAACTGCCGCGGATATCAAAACCTTTTTTTGTTTTAAGCTACAATCATTAATTATTAATCTTGTTTTAAAATTATCTGTACCGTCACATATGATATCAAATTCTTTGATTATATTTACAATATTATTTTTATTTATTCTTGTTTTATAGGACTTAATCTTGGATTTTTTGTTGATAATTTTAATTTTTTTTTTAGCTACATCTACTTTATATTTTCCAATATCATTAACATTATAAATGATTTGTCGATTTAAATTTGACAATTCGACTTTATCATCGTCTACCATACCAATGGTGCCTATACCCAAGTTTGCCAAATATATTGATAAGGGACATCCTAAACCACCCATACCTATAACAAGTACTTTAGCTGATTTAATTTTTTTTTGACCTATAATTCCGAATTTTTTTAAAATTATTTGCTTAGAAAATTTTCTATACTCTGAAATAGAAATTTTCATAAATTAATATTTTTGAAATTTATTAATTAAATTTTTTTTCATTAATTAATAACTCATTGATAATTTTTTCTGTTAGTATCGAGGCAATAAAACTTTTTTTGCTTTTTTTAATTTGTGAAATATTGCCATTCGACTTAATTACGGTAACCTCGTTATAATCTTTATTGAAACCAACATCTTTTTTAGAAACATCATTTGCAATAATCCAGTCTGCATTTTTATTTTTCAGTTTTATTTTAGAATTTTGTAAAATTTTATCAGTTTCTGCTGAAAATCCGACCACCAATCTAGGACGGTGCCTATTATTTTTTCCAATATAATCTAGGATATCTACAGTATTATCTAACATTAAATTTTCTTTCTTTTTACTTTTCTTAATCTTATTTTTATAAAAAATTATGGGCTTAAAATCAGAAACAGCTGCTGTACAAACGGCAACATCAACTGGAAGGTTATTTTTAACAGCTTTAAACATTTCATCAGCAGTTTTAACCCTTATAATTTTTAAACCTTTTTCTGTTTGAAGATTTGATGGACCTGCTATTAAAGTAGTTTTTATTCCTTGTCTCTTAAGTGCTAAGGCTATTTCATATCCTTGCTTTCCACTAGATTCATTTGAAATAAAACGAACAGGATCTAAATATTCTCTTGTTGGTCCTGTAGTCACTAGAGCTTTGTATTTTTTGTTTTTTACGATATTATTTTTAAAAAAATAATTTTTAACTTCTTTAAATATTTTTCTTGGACCTATCATTTTCCCTTTTCCAAATTCCCCACAAGCCATCATTCCCTCCGTTGGTCCTAAAAATTTGTATCCATACGACACTAATTTTTTACAATTTTCTTGAGTTGCTTTGTGGCTCCACATTCTAACGTTCATCGCAGGCACTAAAATTATATCTTTATTGGAAGCTAACATTATCGTTGTTGCCAGATCTTCAGCTTTTCCATGACTTAATTTACTAATTAAATTTGCTGTCGCTGGAACTACTAAAATCAAGTCTGCCCATCTTGAGAGTGAGATATGATCAATCTCAGCTTCATTTTGTTTATCAAATAAATTTTCGTAAACTTTTCCTCCAGATAATGAAACTAAAGACATAGGTGTAACAAATTGTTTTCCACTTTTAGTCAGCACAATTTTAATATCAAAACCTTCTTTTTTAAGAAGCCTTATTAAATCTAATGATTTATAGGCTGAAATTCCACCCCCAATTACTAACAAAATTTTTTTATTTTTTATTTTCATTTATCTCTAAAATACTACTAAAGAGAAAATTATAACACCTAAAATTGAAATTAAAATATTATTTCTAAAACTTTTTAATCTCAATTTTTCTATTTCAAGTGAAGAATTATTAATATTAGCAAGGTTAAGTTTACCCTCTGCAATTAATTGCAAGGCATGAGTTGCCTTATCCATAAAACCTGGAAGTTCTGGTATCCTTTTTAGTAGCTCACCTGAGGTATCTATTGCACTTGAAATAGTTGCTTTTGGTCCTTTTAAATTTTCTAACCAATTTTCAAGAATAGGTTTAGAGACATTCCAAATATTTGTTTCTGGGTATAATTTTCTAGCAACCCCCTCCACAACCACCATAGTTTTTTGAAGCAATAATAATTGCGTTTGGGTAGCCATATTGAATTTTTCAGTAATTTCAAATAATTGTGAAAGTAAATTTCCACCAGATATATCCTTTATGTTTTGACCAAATATTGGTTCCCCAACAGATCTAAGTGCTTGGGCAAATTCTTCTTTTGATGCTGATTTTGGAACTAGCCCAGCTTGAAAGTGAACTTCTGCTACTTTCACATAATCTCTTTTAATAAATCCATAAAGTATCTCTGCTAAATATTTTTTATTATGTTTGTCTAATCTACCCATAATACCAAAATCTACAGGCACAATATTTCCATTATCATCCACAAATAAATTTCCTTCATGCATGTCTGCGTGAAAAAAACCATCTCTCACAGCTTGTCTTAAAAAATGTTGTATTAAATTTTCAGCAATAATTTTTAAATCTATATTTTTCTCTTTCAAAGCCACATGATCTCTTATTGAAACACCTTCAACCTTGTCTAAGGTAAGCACTCTCTTAGATGTGTATTGCCAATATATTTGAGGAACCTTAAAACCATTATCGTTCTTTGTATTCTCAAATAACTCATTAGCAGCAGCTGCTTCAAATCTCAAATCCATTTCAATGTTTGTAATTTCTCTTAAAAGATGAACCACTTCAATTAATTTAAGTCTTTTGGTTTTTTTAATTGTGTTTTCAACTATATATGCAAATAACATCAAAGCATCCAGTTCTTCGTTGAAAATCTTTTCAATATTTGGTCTTAAAATTTTGATAGCTACATTGCGTTCTTTATTATCAATTTTTATTTTAGCTAGATGAACTTGGGCGATAGACGCAGCAGCAATTGGTTTTGAAATATCTACAATTTTACTAAATTGTTCATTGCCAACTTCATTTTTAAGTATTATCTTAGCTTCTTCAAAACCAAAAGGTGGAAGTTTATCTTGTAGCTTTTCTAAATCATTTGCCAATTCATTTCCAATTATATCGGGTCGTGTTGCTAAAAATTGTCCTAATTTTATAAATGTAGTCCCCATACCCTCTAAGGCGTCACATAATTTCTCACCAGAAGATTTAGATTGATTTAATATTTTCTTTTGTGATCCAATAGATATTAAATCAAAAAAGATTTTTAAAGTTAGGGGTAATTTATATAATTGATTGATCGTATCTAAAGCACCAGACGAAGCTAATTTTCTAGCAATTTTAATTAATTGAATTAACCTACTAATCATTATTCGATTTTCCAACCTGTATGTATAGCGGCAATACCATTAGTAAGATTACGATATTTAACATTAATGAAACCTTTTTTAAGTAATTTTTCTAATAACTCTTCCTGATTATAGAACTTATTAATACTTTGTACTAAATAATTGTAAGGCATTTCATTTCCTGCAACAAATTTACCAATAGTTGGAATTAATTTTGAATAATTTTTGTAAATTTTTTTTAAAATCTCATTCTCAACTTTAGAAAATTCTAAACAATAAAATCTTCCACCATTTTTTAAAACCCTGTAAGCTTCACTTAAAGATTTATTGAAATTAGTGACATTTCTAATTCCAAAGCTAATAATATAATAATCGAAGGTCTCATCTTTAAAAGGTAATTTTTCAGCTGAAGCCAATACCCATTTGAGATTATTCAAATTTTTTAATTTTTTTTCCCCTTCCAACAACATTTTTTCATTTGGCTCCACACATGTTATTTCGCAATTATTATTTGTAAATTTAGAGCACAACTTTGCAATATCACCTGTTCCAGATGCTACATCTAAAATTTTGCTACCTTTGTTTGGATTTACCCAAGAAATGAGATTTTTTTTCCATATTCTATGAGTTCCTAGCGACATAATATCATTCATCAAATCATATTTGTCGTAAACTTTATTGAAAACATTTTTTACTAGTTTAGATTTATCTTCATTAAGAAAATTCATAATTAATTATATGCCAGAATTACCAGAAGTTGAAGTCGTTAAAAAGTCACTAAGAAAGAATATATGTGATTTAAGGATAGAAAATATAGAAATACGTAATGAATTTTTAAGATACAAGGTCAATAAAAGAATGATGAAAAGAATGATCAAATCAAAAATTTTATCAATTACTAGGAGATCAAAATATATATTACTTAACTTGAGTAATAATTATACAATTTTGATTCATTTAGGTATGACCGGTAAAATTCTGATACTTGATGCTAATAAAAAAAAATATAGAACAAGTTTCTATTATAAATTGGCAGATAATAAAAGTATCCATGATCATCTGATATTTAGATTAAGCAAAAATATTAAACTTATTTACAATGATGTTAGAAAATTCGGCATCATTAAAGTTTTGCATACAAAAAACTTACTTCACAGCTTTCATTTAAGCAAACTTGGGCCAGAACCCCTATCAAAGGAATTTAGCGTTGATTATTTCAAAAAAAATATCAAAAAAAGAAAAGTTTTTATAAAAGACCTTCTAATGAATCAAAAGTTTTTAGCCGGCCTTGGCAATATATATGTTAATGAGGCCATTTTTTTAAGCAAAATAAATCCTAAACTTAGAGCTGACAAAATATCAAACAAAAAAATTTATACTTTAGTTTTTAATATTAAAAAGATACTAAGAAAAGCTATAAAAGAAGGCGGGTCTTCAATTAAAGATTTTAATAATATTAAAGGTAAAAAGGGTAACTACCAACAATTTTTTAATGTTTACGGAAGACATGAAAAGCCTTGCACTCGGTCAAATTGTAAAGGAATTATTAGGAGAACAAGAATATCTAATAGATCAACTTTTAATTGCGATATATGTCAAAAATAATAAGTTGACCGGGATTTGTTGGCCATATATACAAATTAGCAATCATGCCAAATACAAAATCTGCAATAAGAAGGGTAAGAAGGGTAAAGAAACAGACCTCTGTTAATAGGGTTAGAAAAAGCAAGTATAAGTCCGCAGTGAAACAAATGGAAATATTAATAAAAAAAGGTGATAAGAAGAAAATTAAAGAATATTTCCCGCAATTTCAATCAATTCTAATGCAGGTTGCTAAAAAAGGTGTGGTGAATAAAAAAACTGCTGCGCGAAAAATTTCTAAAGTTTCAAAAAAAATTTCTTAAAATAAACAATTCAAAGTTGTTAGGCATCTACCTTATTTAGTTTATATAACAAAATATAGAATTTATTTCTGTTGTGGGTTGTAAATAATTTTTTTTATTAATCAAAACTAAAACAAAATATAAAATTTAATTTCTGTTATGGGTTGTAAAAAAATTCTATCATCACGTTAAGTATACAACCCGAATTGATTTTTTTTTTTAAAATTCGAAATAATTCTTGAAAGTTTTTTAAAAATAAGGTTTTTAAACTCTCAAGTAAAATTAAATCATGAAAAACAAATCGACTAATCAAAAAAATATTTTTGTTTCAGAGGAAGAAAAAACAATAAATTGGTCCGATCTTCAATCTGAGTTTAAAAAGAATTTTGGTACAGAAATCTATAATAGCTGGCTTAAAAATATTACTTTAGTGAAAGAATATAACGATTACCTTATTTTAGGTGTTCCTACGAGATTTTTTAGAGATTGGATCGTATCAAGGTATTTAGACAAGATTTTAGAACTTGTCAAAAATTTCAAATTGAGTTTAAGTAGAATTGAATTTAAAATCATAGAAGATCAGAAAGGTAATAAAAACGAAGAATTTAAAATAGAAGACTTTAATAAAGTAACTGAAATAAAAGACTCGATTTTAAATTATAATAGACTTAATCCTAACTTAAACTTTGAAAATTTTATTAAAGGAACTAGTAACGAAGTAGCTTTATCTTATTCAAAAAAAGTTTGTGAGCATACATCAAGATATAATCCTTTATATATTTATGGTGGTGTGGGATTAGGTAAAACACATTTGCTTAATGCCATTGGTTTAGAATTGCAATCTACCAAAGAAGTCATGTTTATTTCCGCAGAAAGATTTATGTATCATTTCATAAAATCTATAAAAAAAAATGATATGGTAAATTTTAAAGATTTTTTTAGAAAATCTTCAGTATTCATAATTGACGATATTCAGTTTATTAGGGGCAAAGAGAGCTTACAAGAAGAATTCTTTCATACGTTTAATAGCCTTCTCGAAAAAGGATCTCAAATTATCATTTCGGCTGATAGACCACCTATGAAACTTGATAGAGTACAAGAAAGAATTAAATCCAGATTGTCTGGAGGCTTGATAATAGACATAGATGTACCAGATTTAGAACTTAAGAAAAATATAATCGCCGGTAGGATAAATCATATACAAAATCAGTTTAAAGAACATATAAATATATCCGAAGAGGTTATAAATTTTATCGCGTCAGAAGCAAAAACTAATATTAGAGAATTAATAGGAGTTTTAAACAGAGTAATAGCTTTTAGCCGTCTGCATAAAAAACTTTTAAACATTAATGACTGTAAAAACATACTTAAAGATGTTTTTAATCAAGCTAAAATAGTTACGGTAGATAAAATTCAAAATACAGTTTCGAGTTATTTTAATATTTCTTTAAGTGATATGCTCTCGCAAAGAAGATCTAGACCACTAGCACGACCAAGACAAATTGCTATGTTTCTAGCTAAGAGATTAACAACTAGATCCTTACCAGAAATAGGAAGAAGATTTGCTAATAGAGACCACACTACAGTAATACACGCTGTAAAAACTATTACAAAATTATCTGAAAAAGATGAGGAGATGAAAAAGAATCTTATTCAAATTAAGAGCCTTTTGTTAGAAAATTAATACTAATGCAATTTAATATTAATAGAGACTTATTACTAAAATCATTAAATTTTGTTCAAGGTGTAGTTGAAAAGAAAAATACGCTTCCAATTCTTTCAAATGTTCTTATTAATTTAAAAGATAATAAATTAGAAATAATAGCAACAGATTTAGATATAGTTTTTTATGATGAAATTTCGGAATTAAAAATTATTGAAGAAGGAAATACAACAACATCCGCCAATGTCCTTTTTGATATTCTGAGAAAAATTCCGTCAGGCACAGATATAAATTTTACTTTAAAAAGTGAAAACAAATTAAGCTTAAAGTCACAAAATTCAGATTTTAATTTGTTGTGTTTACCTTCAAGCAATTTTCCTACTTTTGATGATAAATTTGAGGGTGAAAAAATAGAGATAGATAAAAAAAGATTTTTGACTATGTTAAATAAGACAAAAATATCTATTTCAAATGACGACACTAGGCATTATTTAAACGGTATATATTTGCATGCTACAGAGTCAAATAAAAATACCTTTTTAACAGGCGTGGCTACCGACAGTCATAGACTTTCTTCAAGCAGCATATTAGTTGAAAATATAAAAAGTTTTGCTTCAATTATAATTCCAAGAAAAACAGTTTTTCAATTATGTTCATTATTAGATAGCGTTGAGGAAAAACTGGTTATCCAAGCAAATGCCAGTAAAATAAAATTTTCAATAGGTAAAATTAATTTAATTTCAAAAGTAATTGATGGTAAATTTCCGGATTATCAAAAAGTCGTACCCAAAGACAATACAAAAACACTAACTGTATCTTCTGCTGAATTTATAAATTCAGTTGAAAGAGTTGCTTCTGTTTCAATAGATAGAAAAGAAGGTGTCAAATTAGAATTAAGTCGTGATAAATTAAAACTTTCAGTTAATAGTACTAATTCTGGAGATGGAAACGAGATTGTTGCAGCAAAATATGATGGAGAAGACTTAGCAATAGGTTTTAATTCTAAGTATTTAATTGATATTGCCTCAGAAATCGAAGACAAAAATTTAATTTTTAACCTTAAAAACTCAACTTCACCTGTTTTAGTGTTCGATAATTCCGATAAAAACAGTTTTTATGTCATAATGCCGATGAAAATTTAAAAGATCTAGTTTTATTTTTTTTTTTAAAAAAATCATCTAAAAGCATTGGTAATTAATACTAATAGAAGGTTAGGATGGCAACCGATTGTATCTTGACAATAAAAAGTGATATAAAATTAGACTTTAAAAAATTAAATGTCAAAACAATCTCAATTAAATAAAAAAAATGATTACAGCGCTTCCTCGATAAAAGTTTTAAAAGGTTTAGACGCTGTAAGAAAAAGACCTGGTATGTACATTGGTGACACAGATGACGGCACCGGTCTACATCATATGGTTTTCGAAGTTCTAGATAACTCAATAGATGAAGCTCTTGGAGGTTATTGTAAAAATATCTCAGTTTTTATTAATTCAGATAATACGATTACAGTAGATGATGATGGTAGAGGTATACCCGTCGATATGCACAAAGGTGAAAAAATGTCTGCAGCTGAAGTAATCATGACCCAGTTGCATGCCGGAGGAAAATTTGATCATAATTCCTATAAAGTTTCTGGAGGCCTACATGGTGTAGGCGTATCCGTAGTGAATGCATTATCCGAAAAATTAAAATTAAAAATCTTTAGAGACGGAATAGAGTATTACATAGAATTTGAGAACGGTAAATCACTTAAACCCCTTAAAAAAATTGGAAAATCATCAAAAAGAGGTACTAGCATAACATTTTTACCATCTAAAGAAATTTTTTCTTCAACAAAATTTAGTTCAACAGTTTTACAAAAAAGAATGAGAGAGTTAGCATTCCTAAACAAAGGAATTAATTTAACGCTTACAGATAAGACCTCTTCTAAATTAAAAAAATATGAAAATAAATTTGATGGAGGCATTTTGGAATTTGTTCAATTTATTAATCAAAAAAAACCAATTTTAGCCAATAAAAATGAAAAGCCTGTTTTTAAAAAACCTATCTATATTACATCTGGAAAAGGTGATGTTAACGTAGAGTGTTCCTTAGAGTGGAACGCGGGATATTCAGAAGAAGTTTTAGCTTTTACGAATAATATTCATCAAAAAGATGGAGGAACGCATTTGCTTGGATTTAGAAGTGCTTTGACAAGAGTTATAAATAAATATTCAAATGAATATAATAAAAGAAATAAACTATCACTTACTGGAGAAGATATCAAAGAGGGTTTAACAGTTGTGTTATCAATTAAGATGCCAGATCCAAAATTTTCTTCTCAAACAAAAGATAAACTGGTTTCATCAGAAATACGTTTAATTGTTGAAAGTATTATTAATGATAAAATCTCAATGTGGTTTGATCAAAATCCCTCTACCATAAAAAATGTTTTAGAAAAAATTACGAATGCAGCTGTTGCCAGGGATGTTGCTAGAAAAGCGAGAGATAATATTCGAAGAAAGGGAAGTTTTGAAATAACTGGTTTACCCGGTAAGCTTGCTGATTGTCAAATTTCTAAGAAAGAAGGTACTGAACTTTATATTGTTGAGGGAGATTCTGCCGGAGGATCTGCAAAACAAGGTAGAAACAGGGAATTTCAGGCTGTTTTGCCCCTAAGGGGAAAAATTCTTAATACTTATGTAAATACAAACGGTAGAAACGCAGGAAAAACATCTGAAAATGAAACTAAAGCCCTCTCTAAAATGATGTCTTCAAGTGAAATAGTAACATTAATTAATGCTTTAGGTACTGGTTCAAAAGATTTCAATATTGAAAACTTAAGATATGAAAAAATTGTAATAATGACTGATGCTGATGTTGATGGTTCACATATACGAACTTTATTATTAACTTTTTTTAATAATCATCCCTTTAATAAACTAATTGAAAATGGACATTTATATTTAGCCCAACCACCTTTATTTAAAATAACTAAAAATAATAAAAGTTATTATATGAAAGACGAAAAAGATTTAGAAAACTTTATAATCAAAAATTCTGGTTCTAAGGATAAAAAAGGAAAAATTAGTTCTAAGGAACTTAGTAAAATTATTGAGCAAGAAAAACAAAAAATTTCAATTCAAAGATTTAAAGGACTTGGAGAAATGAACCCAGAAGAACTTTGGCAGACTACTTTAAATCCGGATAATAGAAATCTACTAAAGGTTCAATACTCTAATGGAACAAAAGAAAAATCAAAAGAAGATCAAAAAATTATTAGTATTTTAATGGGTGATGAAGTTGCCCCAAGAAGAGAATTCATTACTAGTAATGCATTAGATGTAGCTAATTTAGATATTTAAACAAAATGGATTTTGCTACTATTTTCAGGTTGGAAGAAAACCTAAATTTAGATAAAAAAACTCTAGTTTTTTTAAGATGGATTGCAATTTTTGGTCAACTTTTTTCCGTAAATTTGGTTTATTTTTATCTAGATTTGGATTTTCCAGTATTGCTTTGCCACATAACTATTTTTGTAGGCCTTTTTACAAATATTTACTTACAATTTGGACTTAAAGCAACTTTATTAAAAGATTTATATTCAAGCTCTTTTTTAATGTATGACATTATTCAATTAAGTATTCTTTTATTTTTGACTGGTGGTATATTTAATCCTTTTGCAATTCTTTTAATTGTTCCTACAATTGTGTCATCGACTTTTTTGAGTATGGGAAGCACTATTATTCTTGGAACATCTACAATTTTTTTGTTATTTGTTTTAACCTTTTTCAATATGCCTTTACCCGGTATGGAAGAATATATTTTATCGTTCCCTAACTATTATGTAACTGGAATTTTAATTTCCTTAGTAATTGGGCTGGTATTTTTAAGTTATTTTGGAGTCCGTTTTGCTGGAGAAACAAAAAAAAGATCTGATGCTTTAAACAAGCTTCAACAAATATTAGCAAAAGAATATGAGTTAGAGTCGTTAGGAGGACAAGCAGCAGCAGCAGCTCATTCTTTAGGAACACCATTAGCCACAATATCAGTGGTTTCCAAAGAGTTAAGGAAAGAAGTTGGAGATAATTCAAAGTTTACAAAAGATATAGATTTATTGATAAGTCAGACTAAAAGGTGTAGCGAAATTCTAAAAAAAATATCTCAAAAGAAAATTATTAGTGATGAATTTTTAAGTGAAATGAGCTTTGAGGACTTGTTAGAGGAAATAATTAAATCTTTTAAAGAATCAACAGATAAATATATAAATTTAAACACTGAAAAAGATGTCAATAAAATAGCCATTAAAAAAAACCCTGAACTCGTATACGGGTTAAGAAATTTTATAGGGAACGCGGTAAAATTTTCAAATCAGGATGTGCTTATTTCAATCGTTAGTGACAATATAAATTTATATTTAATTATTGAGGATGATGGACCAGGTTTTCCTGAGGATATTATCAAGGCATTGGGTGAGCCTTACATTAAATCCAGGTCAAAATTATCAAAAAACAATGCTGGATTAGGATTAGGAACTTTTTTAGGAAAAACCTTACTTGAGCGTCAATCAGCTATCATCTCTTTTGAGAACAATAGTTCACTAAAAGGTGCAAGAGTAAAAATTAAATGGAGAGTTAGCGACCTAAGTATTTCGACTTAAATTCAAAAACATAAGCTATAAGTTTATAGGCTAATTTTGCAGTTAAAAAGTTGCAGGAATTAAAATTTTTAATAGGTGAGAGCTCATTTATATCTGCACCTACAACATTTGAAACCGAGCAGACATTTTTAATAATAGGCATAACATCATCCCAAAACATACCTCCTGGCTCAGGCGTACCTGTTGCAGGCATTAAACTAGAGTCAAAACCATCAACATCAAAAGTTATATAAACATTTTTATTCTTAAATATTTTACGTATTTCAGATATTTTCCATTTATTTTTGTTATTAGCCCAAAAAATCTTAATTTTTTTTTTATTCCTATTGTAAAAGTCCATTTCTTCTTTAGACAAATTTCTTATTCCAAACGAAATGATTTTTACATTTTTAAAATCAAGACATCTTCTCATGGCTGTAGCGTGAGAAAATTTTTCTCCACCATATTTTTCTCTTAAGTCAGCGTGAGCATCAAAATGTAGAATATAAAGTTCTTTAAACCTTTTAACAAACGGTCTTATTGAGCCACTAGTTATTGAATGTTCGCCACCTAATACTAACGGGAACAACTTTTTCGATAAAATTTTTTCATTAATATTAGCTATTTGAGTCATTGCGGATTTAATCTGCCTTTTTATTTTGAAAGGCTTAAGTGTTTTTATTCCTATAACTTTATAAGATTCTTTTTTTAATTCTTCATCAAATAATTCAACTTGATGAGATGCTTTAATAATTTCTTTTGGTGCATTTTTTGTGCCATGTCCATATGAAACTGTTTTTTCTAATCCAAATGGAACTACAATAACTTTACTTTTAATTTTAGTGCTAGCGTCATACCCCAAGAAACCTTCCCTCTGTTTTAAAAATTTCATTTTATTTGAAAATCTTAGAAAATTCTCTTTTGTCTCTCTTTTTCCAATTTTGTCTATGAAAGGCATCACTCGCAATTAAAGGTAACACACTAGTCGCTTCTGCAAAAACCATCTGTTCTTTTGAAATATCAACCTTACCCCATGAACTCGCTTCTTTAAGAGTTGAACTACTACACGCACCATCTCTCGCGTCAGCTACTGTAATTTGAATAGCATACTTGTGCATATCAACTTTCTTACCTAATAGCTCTGCACACACAACTGTATCTTGTATAAAATTTTTTGGCACTCCACCACCAATCATCAACAATCCAGACTGTTTTGATCTAAGTTTAATTTCAGTTAATTCTCTGAATTCTCTTATTGAGTCTATTGTGAGGTGTCTTTTAGGATTTTGCTCTTGATGCATCACTAGTCCAAATCCAGCTGAGCTATCGGTAAAAGCAGGGCAAAAAATTGGAACATTGTTATCATAAGCAGTCTCAATTAATGAATCTTTCTTTTTAGAGTTTTTTTTCAAATATTTTCCCATTTCATAAATGAATTCCCTAGAGGTGTATGTTTTTGGTTCTAAAGAATTTGCAATATCACATATTTTT
>MDSV01031052.1_pt1 | contig 14160 bp, 12 predicted proteins | sample 810851 | NCBI WGS metagenome assembly MDSV01 (sample SAMN05326640, study PRJNA326480) | marine metagenome | isolation source: seawater | place: Atlantic Ocean: North East | collected 2012 | reverse complement strand
TGATGTTTTTTCTCGTTTTTTAGTGTATAAAATAATTAAGGGGATTAAGATCAAGGGGCCAAGCAATAGGCTCCAAAATAAACGCCCTCCATAAAAAGCTGTTGTATTAATAGCCTTTAGAGAGGTCTTTGTTTTGAAGGACAAAAATTGCCCGCCTGACGCATAAACAACCCCTTCATCTTCAGCTGCCTGAGTGCCGGAGCTATAATTGGGGTTTGGTTTGACTGAAATGCGCATTTGGTTTGAGGTGACCGTCCTATATGTTTCTGTGGCCAAATCAAAATAAGAAAACTCAATAGGTGGTATTGGGTATTGACCTGCCTCGTTTGGAACCACTGTATAAGTATCGCTAATGCTTCCTGCTGTTCCAGACAAAGTTGTATTAATATCCTCTAAATATTCAGGCTCGTAGACTTCTAAGGTTGGGGGCAGATTAGGGTTTGGCAATTCAAAGAGCTTTAAGTTTCCTTTTCCCTCAACGGCCAATGTTAATTGGAATGCCTCTGTTGCATTTAAACTTTTTTTAGAACGTGTTGCGCTGAATTGGAACTGACCAACAGCTCCTGAAAAATTTTGAGGCTTCCCGGCTTTGGGCAGCGGTTTAACCTTGATTGTTCTTTTCCCTGCTGTTACAGTTCTTGTGGTGGTAGTCATAGTTCTTCTTCCGAAGGGGTCCCTTCGGCCTGATGGAACTTCAACACTCACATCCAAGGTCAACGGTTCAAGGGTTAATTCTCCTGATTTTTGAGGAAACAACACGGTTTTTTTAAGCACGACATAGCGGTAGTTTTCCCCTTTGTATTTACCTTTTTTTACCGCCAACTCTTTGACGGCTATATTTTGGCTCCAGAAATCATTATAACGGGGCGTATCGAGCTCATCCCAATTGCGAACTCCAGTGTTTTCCGCTACATAAAGTTTGTAAACAACTGAAATAGATTCATTTAAATATGGAGTTGTTTTTGAAACCTCAGCAACCAAATGAATGCTTTCAGAAGCAATAAATTCAGGATCGTTCGGATCTTTGGGTTTGTCAACAGCGGCAGTTACGACAATTTCAATTGGAGAGGTTTTATAGGTGACACCGTCCACCTCAATACTGGATTGATCAATGGGAAACACCCCCCTTTTTGTGGGTGCCAAAAAATAGGTATAGCTTTTTGAATAGGTTCGCTTCCCGTTTATCCAAGAATTATTGATTGACTGACTGGGCCCTCCTACCACTCTGAAGTTTTCAAAGCTTGGCGGTGTAAAGTTGTCTCCGTCCTTATTCATCTTAAAATCTATGCGCAGCCGTTCATTGATTCCAAGCGTTTTTTTGCTAACCTTCGCCTCAAAAGTAACTTGAGCAAAACCTATATTGGCAATGCATAAAAAAACCAAGAACAGCCTAATTTTCATTTTTACCAATCTTTATCAGATTTAACTTTTACCCCTTTCTTTTTCGAGGCATTTACTTTTTCTTGAACTTTTTTCTCTTCGTTATTCATAGCCTCTAGAAGGTTTTTTATTTGCTGAGGTGATAGTTTTCCCGGCTGAGGCTCAGGTTTTTTAGTGTCAGAATTTTCATCTCCTTTATTGTCTTGGGGCTGGCTGTTTTCTTTTTTTTCATCCTCTCCTTTATTTGAACCATCCTCTTCTTCTCCTTTATCTTTGTTTTTTTCTTCTTCGTCCTGCGCTTTATCGCTGTCTTTTTTTTCCTCGTTCTGTTTTTGCTGATCTTGATTTTGTTCTTTTTCCTCTTGATCATCGTCACCCCCACCCCCTTCTTCTTTGGCGCATTCTTGAGCAATTGCCAAATTGTAACGGCTTTCTTCATCCTTAGGGTCATTTCTCAACGCATTTTTGTAGGCCTCAACCGCTTTTTTGCACTGCTTGTCCTGCATCAGAACATTGCCTATGTTGTGATAGGCGCGGTGTTTTTCTAATTTAGTGCCCTTTCTTGCCGCCTCCAACAACCTTGCTAAAGCTTCATCGTAGAGTTCAGCGTTATAATAAGCGTTTCCTAGATTGTACGCCCCCTTTGTGTTTGACGGCATTTCAGACAGCGCCATCCTGTAGTTTTTTTCAGCCTCTAAAAAGGAGTTATTAAAGTGCGAATTTCCTTCGTAAACATAGGCATCTGAAAGGGACGCTAATTCCGCTTCGTCTTGAGAATGACCGCTGGCACTCCATAAAAGCCCCCCTAACAATAGGTTGATGTTGATAAGAAGTCTGAGCGCCATTAAAAGGTTGATTTTTTCCAGTTTCATAAGTTTTCATTAAATAAATTCAAGCGTTTGAGCCAGGCGGTTTTTCTTTCCAAGAGAAAGACATCCAAAATTAAAAAGAAAAGAGCAAATCCCAAAAACCACTGGAATTGATCTTTAAATTCAGAGAACTCTTTTGCTTCGAATTCTTTTTTATCTAAGGCGTTTAAAATTTGCCCAACTTGATCAGTCACTTCTTTGGTGCTTTTTCCTTCAATAAAAATTCCATTTGATGCTTTGGCAATTTCACTGAGTGTCTTTTTGTCGAGTTTTGTGATCACAGTCTCACCGCCAGAATCTTTCTTGTAGCGCATCACGATACCGTTCTTTTTAATCGGAATAGGCCCCCCTTTTTCAGTACCAACCCCAATGGTAAAAATTTTGACACCCTCTTTTGCTGCAGCTTCAGCAACTTCAACACTGAGATCGTTATGGTCTTCTCCGTCTGACAAAATCACCAACACCCTGTTGGTTTGCGCCTCGTCATTAAAATAAGTTCTTGAGAGCTGAATGGCTTCACCAATCGCTGTTCCTTGAGACGAGAGCATGTCTGTATTTAAATTTTGAAGAAACATTTTAGCCGCCGCATAATCTGTAGTAATGGGCAACTGCGGGACGGCTTTAGCCGCATAGGCAATAATGCCAACACGGTCACCCACAAGGCCATTTATAATCTGGGCTGTCAGCTGTTGTGCTTTTTCTAAACGACTGGGTGCAATATCCTCGGCAAGCATACTTTTGGAGACATCTATGGCAAATACAATGTCTACTCCTTCCCGTTTTACCGTCGAAAGCTTTGTGCCGACCTTTGGATTTACAAGTGCAAAGGTCAGACAAACAACCGACAATAAAAGGACAACCAGCTTTAAAATAGATTTAAAAAAGGATTGGTCGGGGCTCAATTGTTTTAACAATTTAGAGGATGAAAATTCTCGTTTCGTTTTTTTCTTCCAAAGTGAGGAGTACACAAACAACGAACCCATTAATAGCAAAAGGGAAAGTGACCAAAACCAAAACTCTTGTTCAAGTTGTAACATATTATACAAAACTTCTTAAAATACTGTGCCTTATTAAAAATTCAAATATTAAAAGGCCCATCGCCCACAGCACAAATGGACGAAACTTTTCTTCGTAATTGTAATATTTAAACTCCTCAATTTCTGTTTTTTCCAGACGGTCAATTTCTTCATAGATGGCTTCTAGTTTTTTATTGTCAGTTGCCCTAAAATACAACCCCCCTGTGTCTTCTGCGATTTCTTTAAGCAATTCTTCATCAATTTCCACCTTAGACAGTCCATATCTAAAGGAACCGTTGGCGTTGAGTGCTATGGGTGCCAAAGCATTACCGTTACTGCCCAGGCCAATGGTATAGGTTTTTATACCGTATTCAACGGCCAATTCGCTGGCTGTTTTAGGGTCGATAAAACCAGAATTGTTGACACCGTCAGTCAGTAAAATTATAATTTTACTCTTTGCCTTACTGTCTTTAATTCTATTGATGGCTGTAGCAAGCCCCATTCCAATAGCAGTTCCACCTGTTATTATGGTATTATACTCAATCTCCTTCATCGATTTTAGAACGATATTTTTATCGCTAGTGATTGGCGTCCTGGTATAGCTTTCTCCAGCATACTCTACCAATCCAATACGATCGTTAGGTCGGCGAGCGATAAATTTACTAGCAACTGTTTTTAAGGCCTCTAGGCGACTTGGCTTTAAGTCTTTGGCCAGCATACTGGCAGAAACATCGATGGCCATTACAATATCTATACCGAGTGTTTTTTTTATTTTTGATGAGACGTCCACTGTTTGTGGTCTCGCCATTGCGACAATAATCAATCCAATAGCCGTCAAACGAAGCAAAAAAAGCAGGTGTTTTACCAAGCTCCAGAACTGGTTTTGCTTACCGAAGGCTTGAAGCGCTGAAACTTTTAAGCTTGCATTTTGTTGTTTGTGTTTTAACACATACCACATTGTTAGAAATGGCAATATAAGTAGCAGCCAAAAAAACAGACCATTTGTGAATTCGATTCCTTCTAACATCAGTTTTGGGTTTGATCGTTTAGCTCAACGGAACTGAGGATGCGTTCAGAGATTTGAGTCGCATATGGGTCCTCAGGATCCCAAATTAAAATGAGCTGTTGTAAAAATATTTTGGCAGAAAAACCAAGAATTACAAATTCGGCGTTTGATAATTTATCTTTAAATATAAAGTTTGCATTGCCGTAAGTTTTTAGGCCCTTCTGTCCGTTAGGCGTTGTAAATTCTTCATTTTTTGGCAGTATGTTAGACGCGCCCATTTGCCCCAAAAACAACAACTCGTTTTCTGCAATTTTCAAAACATCCACAGCATCATTTTCATTGTTCCGCTGCTTGTTTAATTTGGTGCTTTTTACGATAAGTCTCAGCGCTGCGCTCTGTTCACCCAAGTAAAACTTTTTTATATCTAAATCACTCCCTTTGACAGCGGTTGAATCCCCAAAATCACGCAGCAGAACTTTGGGACTTTCTATGCGAATTCCTGGGGCTCCGTATTCGCTTGAAACCCAATTATTTTCCAAAAGTAATTTACTAGGGTGCCGCAAAACAGTATCTTTTACAGTGTTGAATCCGAAATAAAAACCAAAACACAAAAACGTCAAAAGAAAAAGTGTGAAAAGTGTGATGCCTGCCCATTTGAATTGTTGCTGTTTTTTTCTTTTTCTTAGGCCTTTTTGATACTCTAAGGTTTGCTGTAACTCAATTTCGCTAGGCTTGGGAAGACCTGCTCTAACTTGATCAATTTCTTGCGCTATAATTTGCTTATCCATTCGCATAATTTCAAATTGAGGCTTGGATTTCGCAAACTTTACCAAGTCTGCTCGCTTAAGCGTTGTTTCAATATTTTTAAGGGTTTCGTCTTTAAACACAAATTCCTCAGCGCGTTTTAAGCTGTAAAGTTTTTCCAGCAATTCTTCTGTGGTGCTTTCCAAGGACTGATCATAGACCTTTGCATTGAGGTATTTTCGCAAGACAAGGGTCAGTTCCGAATAAAAAACTTTGATGGTTTCATTTTCGTAAGAAGTCTTTTCATTGAGTTTGTTCAAAGCAAGCTTAGCTTGCTCATAAGGAGGAAGCTTCGCTAATTGTTCTGCATCTGAAAGGTTTTTTTTAGCATAAAAAAAGAAGTACCAAACAGCGATTCCAGCGGCCAAGAGCATTCCAAAAATCCATTTGAAAGCATTCCAAAAAGAGCTTTGTTTTTCAACCGCAATGATTGGCTTGATGCCATAAAGATTTTGCTTGGCAGTGTCGATCATTACAGCATTGATTTCTACGCTTACCGAATCTGAGTAAAAGACCTTTTCACCAATTAAAACTTTTTGAGCAGGAATAGTATAGCTGCCAGAGTCAAACTGCGTTAGTCCATACTTTTTTAGAAGTTTAACTTTAAAATCTTTGACAAGGGTGTCGGTTTTATAGTCTTCAATGAGCTCCAAAGCGCCAAAGGATTGACCTTTAGGAAACACAACCACCGAGCTGCTGTCTACCTCTAGTTCAATATTATAGATCAGCTCTTCTCCGATTTTAATGGCTGTTGAATCTACAGATGTCTTGACCTGGGAATGTCCATCAATTGTAAATAGAATCAGCCCAAGCATTACCCATAAGCTGTTTATATCAGTCCATTTTCTTTTTGTTTCCAGCATAAAGTTATCCTCTTTGCTTAAAATAGCCCAGTAATTTTTTTACATAGCTTTCGTTGGTTCCGCAACTTAAAAAACCCGCCCCCGACTTTTTAAAGCTGTCTTCGTAATAGTGGATTCGATCCCTTTGGTATTTGGCATAATTATTACGGACACGCTTTAGGTTCGTATTAACCAAATGGGACTTTCCAGTTTCTTGGTCTATCATCTGAACGACGCCAAGCTTTGGTATTTCAACTTCAGATTTGTCAAAGACCCGAATCCCAGTAACATCGTGTTTACCGGCCATAATTTTCAAGTTTTGTTTGTAGTCAGCCGACAAGAAATCAGAGAGCACAAAAACAATGGCTTTTTTCTTCATTACACTAGATAAAAAACGCAAGGCTTCAGAAATATCAGTTTCCCTGTTTTTGGGTTTGAATTCTAAAAGCTCCCGAATGATTCTTAGAACATGAGAGCGCCCTTTTTTTGGAGGAATAAAAAGCTCTACTTCACTTGAAAAAAGAATTAAACCGATTTTATCGTTGTTTTGAGTGGCTGAAAAAGCCAATGTGGCGGCAATTTCTGTGACAAATTCATTTTTAAATTGCGCTTGCGTTCCAAATTGTTTTGAGCCAGAAACATCGGCCACTAGCATCATCGTCAGTTCGCGCTCTTCTTCAAAAACTTTCACATGAGGCTCATTGTACCTAGCGGTCACGTTCCAATCGATGTTTCTAACATCATCTCCGTACTGGTATTGTCGCACCTCAGAGAAAGTCATTCCGCGACCTTTAAAAGTAGAATGGTATTCTCCCCCAAAGACATGGTCGGACAACCGCCTTGTTTTGATTTCAATCTTTCTAACTTTTTTTATCAGCTCTTTAGTATCCATGAGTCTAATTTATGGCGACTTTTGTTGGTCGTTTATTAAAAGGTGAGCGCAAGGATTAGGGAACTTCAATGACATTGACAATCTTATTGACAATCGCTTCTGATGTAATGTTTTCCGCTTCCGCCTCGTAAGTAATACCGACACGGTGGCGCAGTACATCTAAAACAACGGCTCTTACATCCTCTGGGATCACATATCCTCGCCGCTTGATAAAAGCATAGCATTTCGCCGCAGTGGCTAAATTAATACTGCCTCTAGGTGAGGCGCCAAATGAAATCAAGGGCTTCAAGTCGGCTAAATTGTAACGCTCAGGGTATCGTGTTGCAAAAATGATGTCTAAAATGTATTTTTCGATTTTTTCATCCATATAGACTTCTCGTACCGCTTTTTGTGCGGTTAAAATTTCTTTTACATTGACAACGGGGTTTACTTTTTCAAAGGCCCCTTTTAAATTGGCGCGAACAATGGCTTGCTCGTCCTCTAACTTTGGGTAATCAATCACGGTTTTAAGCATAAAGCGATCAACTTGCGCTTCGGGTAGAGGGTAGGTCCCTTCTTGTTCAACAGGGTTTTGAGTGGCCATAACGAGAAAAGGTTTGTCTAAGATGAAAGTCTCGTCTCCAATGGTCACCTGTTTTTCTTGCATGGCTTCTAGTAGGGCGGATTGCACTTTGGCTGGTGCTCGGTTGATTTCATCAGCCAAAACAAAATTAGCAAAGACAGGCCCTTTTTTGATGCTAAAATCATTGTTTTTCATATTGTAAATAAGGGTTCCAACCACATCTGCTGGAAGCAAGTCAGGGGTGAACTGAATGCGGCTAAAACTACCCGCGACCGCCTGTGATAAGGTATTTATGGCCAAAGTCTTAGCAAGCCCTGGAACTCCTTCCAAAAGAATGTGGCCTTGCCCCAAAAGGCCAATCAACAAGCGCTCTATCATTTGCTTCTGACCTACAATAACTTTGTTCATTTCAAGGGTGAGGAGGTCTATAAAAGCACTTTGTTTTTCAATTTTTTCGTTAATTGCTTTAATGTCAATAATTTGCGATTGTTCTTCCATGTCTTATTGTTTGTTTCTACAAAGGCTTACCTTGCAGGCATTGTGTCCTATAAATGATTAATAATCGGTTAAAAATAAAAAATTTTTTAAGAGGAAATAGCGTTTTGTTTTTTATTTTAACCTAAAAAATCATGCCAAAAATAATTTTTTTTAAATTATTTTTAGAAAATTATTAAGGGTGGCTAACGGCCGAGAATTAAGAGGGCCATTGTGATAAATAAACGCTTGCTTATTAAAAACCTAATCGCTCGCAACGATGAGAATAGTTTTTACGACAAAAGCGTCAAATTAACACTGGTGAAAAGGTGAGTAAAGTCAAGTTTTTAAAGCACATCTGTGCACTTTTCAACAGCAATTCCCAAAACAACTCCTACATTATTATAGGCATTGAAGACCCACCAACCGAATTGTTGGGGTAGAATTTTTTGACGATAGTAAAATTCAAAACTTAATCAATGCATTTTTAGAGATCCCACCCATTATTCAGTATGAAAATATTGCGTTCCCTCAACCCTCCGAGGACAAGCATAGACAGCTCAAAACTCTTACTCACCGCTTTTAGCCCTGAAACACTCACTCTTTTGAAGGAGCGCTTGAGAATTTTACGCAAACTCAAGTACAATTGAAAAGGATGCTATGTGGTGATGCTTTGTTTTTTTTGCCAGCGCTTTAACTTTTTCCATTGGCCACTGTGCGCCATTCGCGCTTGACTGGGCCATGTTTTAGGGTCATGCATTTTATAATTTTCTCCAGCGGCATCTAGAAGTGCTTGACACTTTTGAACACTACAAGCCGACAGCGCTTCCCAAGTTTTAATGCCATTTTGAAAAAATAAGCGCTGTATATTCGGACCAATGCCATCAATAACAGTGAGGTCACTTTCCGCGACGTCTTTGACTAAAAAAAGAGCTTTTAGTTTTTGAGCTGTTATGCCGATAAAAATCCAGCTAAAGAAGAACGGCAAGCCGTAAGAAATATTTTTCATGGTCTATAGGTTAAATAAAGCAAGACGCTTTTTTAAGCTTAGACCCACAAAACAAAAAAAGTCACTTCTTTAAAAAGTCTCTTTTTAAAGAAAAGTGTTTCAATTTTACAAGTCAAACTTGATGCCTTGGGCAAGTGGTAAATCAGGAGTATAGTTGATGGTATTGGTTTGTCTTCGCATGTAAATTTTCCAAGCATCACTTCCAGACTCACGCCCCCCGCCAGTATCTTTTTCGCCCCCAAAGGCACCACCAATTTCTGCCCCAGAGGTTCCAATATTAACATTGGCAATTCCACAATCGCTCCCAGCTTGAGATAAGAACAGCTCGGCTTCCCTTAAGTTGTTGGTCATAATGGCCGATGAGAGCCCCTGTGCCACACTGTTTTGCATTGCAATAGCGTTTTCAAGACCCCCTGAGTATTTCAGTAAATACAGCACCGGCGCAAATGTCTCGTGTTGTACAATTTTAAAACTGTTTTCAGCCTCAGCAATGGCGGGTTTAACATAGCAACCACTTTTATAATCGTCTCCTTCTAATACACCCCCCTCAACAATAATCCTTCCGCCTTCTGACACTACTTTTTCGAGTGCTTTTAAGTAATTTGTGACCGCATCAGAATCAATCAGAGGGCCAACGTGATTGGTTTCGTCTAGAGGATTTCCAATGCGCAACTGCCCATAGGCATCAATAAGTGCAGATTTTACCTTTTCATATATCGATTCATGAATAATAAGCCGTCTTGTTGAGGTACAGCGTTGTCCAGCCGTTCCAACCGCCCCAAAAACGGCCCCAATAACCGTCATTTTTATATCTGCGTGCGGGCTTACAATGATAGCGTTGTTTCCCCCCAATTCTAAGAGTGATTTGCCCAATCTCCTAGCGACAGTTTCAGCCACAATTTTACCCATTCGGGTTGAGCCAGTCGCTGAAATTAGAGGAATACTTGTGTTTTTTGTCATGGATTCTCCAACCTTGTAATCTCCATTGACCAAACACGAAATGCCCTCTGGAAGTCCGTTTTCTGCAAAAACATCTGCTGCAATTTTTTGGCAGGCAAGTCCGCACAAGGGTGTTTTTTCGGAGGGTTTCCAAATGCAAACATCGCCACAGATCCAGGCCAATGCGCTGTTCCATGCCCAGACAGCTACAGGAAAGTTAAAGGCTGAAATAATACCAACAATTCCCAAGGGGTGGTACTGTTCATACATCCGGTGCCCTGGACGCTCAGAGTGCATTGTAAGACCGTGAAGTTGTCTAGAGAGGCCAACCGCAAAGTCACAGATATCGATCATCTCTTGAACTTCTCCCAACCCCTCCTGAAAGCTTTTACCCATTTCATAAGAAACCAAAGTTCCAAGCGGATTTTTAAGCAAGCGAAGGCGGTCACCAAACTGTCTTACAATCTCACCGCGCTGAGGAGCAGGAACCAGCCGCCAAGCGTTAAAAGCCGTTGAAGCGGTATTTACAACCGCTTCAAATTCTTTGATAGTGGTTGTAGAAACAGAGGCAATCTCAGCACCATCTACAGGTGAAAAAGAGGAAATTTTTTGACTCGAAGACGTCCATTTTGAGCCCGTTGAAGTGCCAGCGTTTTCAGTTTTTATGTTTAGGGCCTTTAAGGCTGATTTGATCTCAGTTGATTTTGTCATAAGTGTTTGTGATTTTTTTGCAGAATTTAAAGTTAAACTAATTTTAAACGCCTACCATTCTAAATAGGGTTTTTGACACAATTGCGAATTATAATATTTTTTTTCAGCTGTGACTTCTTTGCCCAACCACTCTGGTTTTTCAAAAGCTTCGTCTTCGCTCTTAAGCTCGATTTCCGCGATGGTTAATCCAGTATTTTTTCCGCTAAACTGGTCAACTTCAAAAAGGTGCTTTCCGAATTTAATGCAATGTCTTATTTTTTCAATTTTGTTGGGAAGGCAAAGCGACATCAATGCCCTGGCTTCTTTAAGTGAGATTTCTTTTTCCCACTCAAATCTGCTGCGTCCATTCTCAGAATTAGCGCCTTTAATGGTCAAGAAGCCCTTGTCTTTACACAACCGAATGCGGACAGAACGGTCTGTAGCAACACTAAGGTAACCTTGAACAATTTTATATTTGCCGGATATTTGTTCTTTATAGCATTCCGACTTCACTAAAAATTTACGTTCGATTTCTAACAACAGACTTAAATTTTATTTATAAGCCCTAAATTTACAGCATGTTTAACGATTTACCAATTCGCAAGATTATACATGTAGATATGGATGCTTTTTATGCTTCAGTTGAGCAAATGGATTTTCCCGAACTGAGGGGGCTCCCCCTGGCTGTTGGAGGCTCAAGTAAACGAGGCGTGGTGAGTGCTGCTAGTTACCAAGCGAGAAAGTTTGGCGTTAAAAGTGCCATTTCAGGAGTTTTGGCAAAAAAATTGTGTCCTGAATTAATATTTGTTCCCCCGCGTTTTGATCGTTATAAAGACATTTCTACCAAAATCCGAGCAATCTTCTTAGAATACTCGGAACTCGTTGAGCCCCTGTCTCTTGACGAGGCTTATATCGATGTTACGACCAACAAAAAGGGCATTCAAAGCGCCAGCGTTATTGCTGCTGAAATAAGAGCCCGCATTAAAACAGAGATTGGCCTATCAGCCTCTGCAGGGATTTCAATTAATAAATTTATTGCAAAAGTAGCAAGCGACTGCAACAAACCCGATGGACAGAAAACGGTACCACCAGAAGAAGTCTTAGATTTTTTAGAAGCGCTAGACATTCGAAAATTTCACGGAATAGGAAAGGTAACTGCAAAAAAAATGTACGATTTGGGGATATTTACGGGCTTGGATTTAAAGCAAAAACCAAAATTTTTTTTAAAAGAAAATTTTGGAAAATCAGGGGCTTATTTTTATGATATTGTACGGGGAATTCACCTCAGCTCAGTCAAGCCAAACCGCAGCCGTAAATCCTTGGCGGCAGAGAGAACTTTTTCAAAAAACCTGTCTAGTGAGATCTTTTTGATTGAAAAATTGGAGCAAATTGCAAACGAAGTTTCGAAGCGTCTAAAACGCTTAAATATTGCGGGGAAAACGCTGACTTTAAAAATCAAGTACAGTGATTTTAGTTTACAAACACGCTCCAAAACCGTTCCCTATTTTATCAGCTCAAAAGATGTTATAACAGAGCACTCTAAAGCGCTTTTATTTCAAGAGAAACTTCAAAATTCTGTAAGGTTGATCGGGATATCAATTTCAAATCTTAACACAAATCTTAAGACAAAGCAAGCTCAAGGCAAGACCGACAAAGACGTTTCATTTCAGTTAAAGTTTGAGTTTTAAAACAAAGTTAATTTTTTATTTGTGTCACCCGAAGGGTGTTTACCATCCCCTTGTTATCAAGCGGCATAGCGGCCAAACTAATGACCATATCCTCCGGTTCTAAATATCCTTTTTCTACAGCCATCTTATTGACATCTTCCAAGGTTTCATCTGTTGAAACGAACTTGTCATAGTAAAAAGCCCGAACTCCCCACAACAAATTGAGCTGTGGGATGATGCGCTTGTTAGAAGAATAAACCAAGATGTGCGCTTTGGGTCTCCAAGCTGAAATTTGAAATGCCGTGTAGCCGCTATTGGTCAGAGTTGTGATGCCTCTTGCATTTATCTGATTGGCCATGTGTGCAGCGTGGTAACAAATCGATTTAGTAATATAGCGCTTGGTTTTGATATGTGGGTGTTTTTGAGGCACATTGATAAGCTCTGAATTCTCCACGGACTTTATGATGTCTGACATTTTTTGAATCACCTGTACAGGATACTGACCAACAGAAGTTTCTCCAGAAAGCATCACTGCATCAGCGCCGTCCATGACAGAGTTGGCAACATCGTTGACTTCTGCTCTTGTTGGGGTAAGACTGTCAATCATTGATTCCATCATTTGTGTGGCTATGATGACGGGGATTCTGGCGCTTTTTGCTTTGAGGACAAGCTTTTTTTGAATCAATGGGACTTCATGAGCAGGAATCTCTACGCCAAGGTCGCCTCTAGCAACCATAAGCCCATCGCAAGACGCTATGATTTCGTCTATGTTTGCAACTGCTTCAGGTTTTTCAATTTTAGCAATAATTGGGATTTTATAGCTGCTGTGCTTTGATATTATGTCTTTGAGTTCTTTGAGATCTTCTGCATTTCTCACAAATGAAAGCGCCATCCAATCCACTTGTTGCTCAATGGCAAATAGTGCGTCTAGTTTATCTTTTTCAGTGAGTGCTGGTTGAGAGATATTTGTGTTTGGCAGGTTGACCCCTTTTTTAGATTTTAATGGCCCCCCTTGTATTACTTTTGCTTTTACTTCGTTTGTCTGGTTTGTGGAAACCACTTCAAATATTAATTTACCATCGTCTAGTAATATCCTTTCACCTGCTTTCGCGTCTTTGGGGAAACGGTCGTAAGTCATAAATACCCGCTCTTTGCTGCCTTCAAAGCGATCTCCTGTTGCAAAAACAATTTCATCTCCTGAGGATACAATAATATTGTCTTTCATCACCCCGACTCTTAATTTAGGGCCTTGAAGGTCTGCTAGAACAGCGGCGTTAAATCCGTGTTCTTTGTTGATGGCTCTGATGTGCTTTATGTTGTTTTCGACGGACTTGTAATCTGCATGTGAAAAGTTGATTCTAAAAACATTAACTCCAGTACTAATTAAGTCTAATAGCATTTTCTTTCCAGAGACCGCTGGGCCTAAAGTGGCAACAATTTTTGTTTTCTTTCTTGTGTGTGACATTAATTTAATATTAAGTATTCATTTGATTTTAGTGTTTCAACCTCAACGAGATAAACAAGACTGATTGCAGTAATTTTATTGAGGTTTTCAAGGGCGGCTTTTTCAGGACCGAAGCTGCCGCTTATTTTTAAAAAATAGTCAACGTTAGAATGCTCTTTAATTAGGGCAATTTTTTTCGGATTTTTTTCTTCGCGTTCTGCAAAAAGACCTTGGCCCGTGGTTTGAGATTCAACTTGGCAGTTGTTCTTTAAAAGGTTCCAAGTGCTTTTAAGGGCAGGATTCTCCCACTCAAATAGTGAGAAAGAGGGGTTTTGTGAGGCGTTAATGTCTAAATCTTTCTTTAACCGCTTTAGGCGTGTTTTTAAATTTGAATTTATTGCGTGAGCCAGCTGAAAATCTTCTAGATCTGAATGGATGGCAAAAAGGCAGTAGTCAGCGTCGTGAAAATCGGTTAAATCGAGTTTGTGTATTGCCATAATTCATTTTAACAATAGTGTAAAGATAGAGATAAAAGCACAATTATAAAGACCTCTCACAATATCTCA
>MDSV01082614.1_pt1 | contig 14166 bp, 12 predicted proteins | sample 810851 | NCBI WGS metagenome assembly MDSV01 (sample SAMN05326640, study PRJNA326480) | marine metagenome | isolation source: seawater | place: Atlantic Ocean: North East | collected 2012 | reverse complement strand
GTCTGCGCCAACGTAGCACAGCTGGTAGTGCTTCGGATTTGTAATCCGACGGTCGGGGGTTCGAGTCCCTCCGTTGGCTCCACAAAAACAGTTAACTGCAATACTTTAGTAAGCACTATGCGGCCTTTTCACTTGGCGTTTCCAGTTACCAATCTAATCGATACTGAACGATTTTATGTCGACATTATTGGTTGTTCTATCGGTAGGCGAACACCAACCTCAATAAATTTCAACTTTCATGGGCATCAGATTGTAGCACATTTGGTGGAACAAATGCCTGACAATACAAACGGTGGACAGGTTGATGGTAAACAAGTACCTCCATCCCATTTTGGCTTAGTAATGGAATGGCAACAGTGGCATCAATTTAGAGACTATTTGGAACAAAAGAATGTTCATTTCCGGCTGAAGCCCCATGTCAGGTATCCTGGTAAGATTGGTGAACAAGCAACCATGTTCTTGGACGACCCCTCTGGAAATTCATTAGAATTCAAATCTTTTTTTGATGACAATCGGCTTTTTGCTACTATAGTCGGTAAAGAATTAGAAGTAGGTGGTGGAAAAATTGAGCATCCAAATACTCAATAAACAATATTGGATGGGGCATTCATGGTGGCTACTTTACTAGACGGCAAGGCGTGTTCTGCTGCTGTAGAAGCCACCTTGGTTAACAGGATTGAGACATGCTTCACGGCTGGGATAACGCCTCATTTAGCCGTGGTAATTGTTGGCAATGATCCTGCCAGTCACGTATATGTTGGAGCCAAAATAAGAGCATGTAAGAGACTCGGTATCAAAAGTACACACATAGAATTATCTGATGATACTTCTGAATTAGAACTAAGAAAGATAATTGAAGATTTAAACACTGACCAAAATGTACATGGAATTCTAATTCAATCACCTCTGCCAAACCATATGAATGAAGAAGCACTTACTGATTTGATTGACCCGTCAAAAGATGTTGATGGTTTCCATCCGGTAAATCTTGGGCGTTTGGTACAATCAAGAGATGATTGCTTAATTCCTTGCACCCCGAATGGAGTCATGCGATTATTGGAATGGGCAGGAATAGAGACTAAAGGAAAGAACGCCTTGGTAATTGGTAGGTCTCGAAATGTTGGTATGCCTCAGGCCATCTTATTAGCCTCAAAAGGAGCAGATGCTACTGTGACTATTGGACATTCTCGCACAGAAGATATGAAGTCTCAATGCCAACAAGCAGATATTATTGTTGCCGCAGTTGGAATACCTAACATGGTGAAGAAATCATGGATAAAATCTGGTGCCATAGTCGTGGATGTAGGAATCAATCGTGTTGACGATAAAGAATCTCCAAGAGGTTATGTTTTGGTTGGTGATGTTGAAAAATCTGCTAATGAAGTAGCATCATGGATGACTCCCGTCCCCGGCGGCGTCGGACCAATGACCGTTGCAATGCTTATGGAAAATACAGTGGTTGCTGCAGAGAATAAAATCCAATAGTAAATCTCATATCAAATCTTTATCGGTGTGAAAATATGGAACAAAGGGCGCCAAAGTTAGCAAGTGCTGCTAAAATCTTGGGTTCATTAATGATTATTGCAACTGCAGTCAATTTTAAAATTGATATACTGGAAAATTCGGGACTTTCTATCGAAGAATATATTTCATTATCACTAAGCGTTCTGTTATTCATCACTGCATACTTTGCTTCAAGAGAAAGAGCGGTTGTAGGACTAACCAACAATTTGACCCTTGAAGAACAATTTACCCAGTTGGAAAACACTCCAACAAAATCTGGCGGCATGCCAATAACAAACAATAGCCAAAGCAGCCACACGAAAGGAATTATCGATTCTATACTTGGGGCAAAAGCAGAAGTAAACGAGCAAAAAGTTAGTCAAGCAATTGGCACACTTAGTACAGGTGATTTTGGCCAACAAGCACAATCGATGGCTGAACAGTTACCAGCACCACACAAACATGCTGAAAGGTTGGTAGAATCTCCTACTATTACTACTACAGAAGTTGATAACTCTACAAGGGAGAATATACCACTACCAGAAATTACTGCAGATATTAATACTCTAGCCAATGAATTACCTAAGATACCAGAGTTGGTGATTCCAAATGTTACTGCAAGTGAAGATTTGGCAATTGAAAGGCAATCTCTACCCGATTTGAGTGATTTATTCGCCGATGAAGTGTTTGAACAGAATGACGATAATCACTCTATTGTTGAATTTGAAACACCAGATTTACCCGACATTGATGATTTGATTTAATCATAACTTCATATGTGTCCGCCGTTTCGCTAACTCCGTGTGGACACAAAACTATGACCTTCACAGTCACTCTACCAATAGTGATGGAGAACATAGTGTTGATTATGTGGCTAAATTGATGAAGGAAAATGCGGTTAAATATTGGTCATTAACTGACCATGATACAATTTCGGGCTGGCCATTGGCAGCAGAATCTGCAAAAAGGCTGGGGATTAATTTCATCCCAGGTGTAGAGATTACCTGTGAAAGAGGTATTGAGCCAAATAATGTTGAACTAATAAGACAGAATCGAGAAAGAGCCTCAAAATCATGGCACTTGTTAGCTTATTTCCCAAATGTGAAACAAACAAGCGATACTGTTGAAAGATTTGCTAGATGGTTAGAACCGCTACAAAACAATAGGATTCCAAGAATGAAGAAAATGATCGCTAAACTTGCAGATTTGGGTATGCCTGTTGACTATGAGGATGTTGCAAAAAAGGCCGGTGGTTCAATTGGAAGACCCCATCTTGCACAGGCTATGGTTGAGAATGGTTATGTTGAAACCAAATCGGAGGCATTTGAACAATGGATTGGTGATGGCTTACCTGCTCATGTTACACAACCAAAACCCAGTATTTCTGAGGCCGTTCAAATGGTAAAGCAATGCGGCGGTGTGACTTCATTAGCTCATCCATTATATTATGGCATTCCATCTGAAGAATTAGCAAAATTCTGTAACAGTGTTGGCGTAGATTCGATTGAAGCATTCCATAGAAGCCATGATGATGAATATCGGTTCGAGTTATGGCAGGCATGTAAAGAATTCAATCTAAGGGTAAGTTGTGGCTCTGATTTTCATGGGGAATCTTACGGACATAATCCAGGAAAGATGGCTATACCGATACAAGATTTATGCGTTTGAAAATTTAGTCAACTTATCAAACATTATTGCCGCCTCAAACAGAATGACTACAGGCATAGCAACCAAGAATAACGATAACGGGTCTGGCGGAGATAAAAATGCTCCTAAAACAAATGCTGTAAACCAGATGTGCTTGCGATATTGAGTGATTTGTTGTCTTGTTGCGATACCAAATCTTAAGGTCAAAATTGTAACTACTGGAGCTTGAAAGCCAACCACACATGCTAGAGCAAGGTTTACAATAAATCCGACATATCCTGACAATCTCCATTCTGTAGTGAGGCCCGCGTTTTGAGCATCATCAGTTAGATACTGTAGAATCATTGGTGTCAAAAAATTCCAAGCGTAAATTAATCCTGCTAATCCAAGTAAACCAATTGAAAAAATAGTTACTAGGAAAGTCAAACTAAAGCGGGGTGGTTTTAGATTCAACTCCCCTAACCTTTCCTTTATCGCAGTATTCTTAGAACCATTACGAATCAACTCAAGAATTAGATAAATCAGGAGTATTACTACGCCGAAACTAACTGCAATTTGGAATTGAAGAAGTATAAATTCAATGGGCGAAGTTACAATGATATTTACATCATCTGGCAACCTGCTATCATCTATTAGCCATGAAACAACAGACTTGGTTGCAGAGAATGCTACAACAACTCCTACTAGGAATAAAAAAACCATCAGTTTGGCTTTTCTTCGTAAAAATTCTGCGCCGTCATTTATGATTTTACCGCCGGGAGAATTTACCAGATTCTGAATTGAATCCTGCAGCGCATTCCCCCCAGACATGTCAGTCCCAGGAGTAGGTTAGTCATAATTGGCACTATTCTTCTTCCACCCATAGATGGGAAGGTGAAGAATCCAGAATTGAGCGTTTGTTGGCCTTCAACCTTTTAAGCCGATACAAAACAAATGCTGTCATCCATAGCGAAGGAATAGATAGACAAATTGCTAGCCACATTTTGTTATCATTATAATCATTGAGAATACTGACCTCGATTACATCTCCAGAGACATTACTTGGATTATGCATAACAATTAGGTTGTAAATTAGGTAGCTATCCGTAACTAGGTCTATTTCTTCACCTGGTTGTAAAACATAATGATCACCTATACTAGTAAGATATAACCAATCTATTGAGCCATTTTCCATCGTCTTTGCACTATCTTCAACTGAGACATATACTATCTCTAATACCAAAGTTGAATCTAAATTCTTAATTGTTGAATCTACTCTTTCCCCATACTTCAGTTCTTGGATAATTTCGTATGTTGAATCCTCTGGCCCCAATCTAAACGATACACGGTCATCTGAATTTTCGACCTGGACATTTACCGCCATCAAGATTAGAGTAAACATTACCAGTGCAATAGCTCCTTCAATTATTGCATGCTTTCTTATCTTGAATTTATCAAAGCCCTTGAAAAATGAGCCATGATCGTTGCGAAGCCTCGGTTGCAAATGATGAATAAATAGAGCACCAAATCCACCGATTAACAAACCAAGTGGTATGTCTGTGAACCAGTGGATTCCAAGATAAAGGATTGAAAACATGAACAAAATTGTATTGAACAAAACAAATAGGAAGTAATTGTAGTGTCGCCAATCTTTCATTTTACCGCCATTTTCTTTGACATGCAAATAGTTTAGCATTAAAATGCCAAATGGAATTGCTACATGTAGAGAAGGCACTGCATTATCTAATGGATCGTGTGTTGCATAAAATACCGTATATGCGCCATCATGATACAATAATGCCTCCATTCCTGGAATCCAAGAAGAAGTGACTTCTACATTAAAAAATAGATAATAAGGCACTGCCAATGCATAAATTAGTAAATAATTCAAAGTCACTTTATCGGTCATATCTCTGTCCCCAGTATATGCAAAGTAAACTGTAGTCACGTAGATCAAAAACAGATAGATGAACAAATAATGGAAATTGAGTATTGCTGTTAGTGTATCATTGAGAAAGAAATCTTGTATGTGTTTGGTGAATTCTCCTTCAATTGCATAAATCAAATCAGTCCAGTGGCCAACTTCAGATTTGATGGGCTCGTTCAGTAAATCAGTTATTGCCTTCCAACGAATTATAACCAAGTAACCCAGTGCATGAAGATAGTATCGCTTCTCATGAAATTCCTTAGCAAATTGTGATATAGGGACACGATGCTCCTTCTGTGAATTTGAGAATAGCCAACACACTACTGGAGTAAACAACAGCACTAGAATCATCATGATTGTGTATGGACTCATGACCTGCTCGATACCTTTGTGGATATATCCTTTTTCACCACATAAACGGATTATATTCGTTTTGTGATGAAATATAAAACAAGCGACACATTATGTTTTGAATGATTTAGTCTAGCCATTACCGTGTCAGATTGGCAGCAACCACCTGAGAACTCATTACAGAGTCTCATTCATGGGATATCGAATTCTGACGGAATCGAATTAGATTTGAGAATGACTTCTGATGATGAATTAATCATTCACCATGATGCAAAGGTTTCAGTGAACAAGACTGCCTTAGGCAATAGAATTCCATATGTTGAAGCATGGACATTGGATGAATTGAGGGAGTTCGGATTTTGCTCATTTGGTGAAATGATAAGTAGTAAAAATATACTCTCTAATTGGCGTGATGAAGGCAAGATGGTTTGTCTGGAATTGAAACGGCCACATCCTAAATCACCAATGGGTGGAGGCTATCTTGGTGGTAAGAGTATTACCCAACAATTATCAAAAATGATAACAAAAGCATCAAATCTACTCACCGAATTTGAGATTCCAAAATCAAATACTGTATTTTATGCATTTCATAACAAAATGCACAAGTCTGTGAAATTATCAAATTGTCAGTATAAATGGGCTGAATTATTACCTGTAGTCCCTCGTTTTGGACACAGTCGTTTGAAGCGCATGATGGCTTATCCACAATATCTCATCACCCCATTTGATAAATTGATCAATAAGCATAGAAATAGAGGTGGTTCAATGGTCCCATGTGCATTAGAATACTTTCAGCCATTTTACAATCGCTTGCTCATCGGTAAAAGTGTCGGATTGAGCGGCAAGAGATTGGACTATTTCCAAAAGTGCCGAACAGGAATGCCTGTATATGTTTGGCCTGCTAAAGAAAATTATGAAGCAAGGTTACTAGAATCAGGAATAACTGGCCTTACCGACAATCTTGATCCTAACTTTACATGGTACAAGGAAGGAAAACCTCGCTGGAGATTCCCGGCGACTCAACCATTAGACAAATCTCAATTAGAACTACTCAACAGTGCTACTTTTGACAATCACCAGGATATCTTACATCAATTGTCCAAAGAAGTCCCCAAATGGTCAGAATGCGACTCGCAAAGAAAGCAAGCGATAATTGATATGTGGCAAGAAAAATGGAATTGGGAAATAGAATCCGAATCTAAGGCTGATTCAAGAATTTCACCGCCATGGCAAGCAGTCCGATTAATTGGCCATAGAGGTTCGGGAAAAACGCCGAGACCAGTTATGGATTAATCTCATTCAATGTGCCTAAGCTCTTGACCCTCTGGAAAGTATTTCGGACGGTAAATAGGAACTCCTTTTCCTGAGCGCATATTTACTCGTTCATCAACAATCTGCGCTCCAATTCCTGCGACTCGCGCCCATCCGAAGAAGGTGGTATAGTAAGTAGGGTCTTCCAAACCAACATGATGTAGCAAAGCACCACTTGCAATATCGACATTCGCGTTGGGGTTTCTAATTTTCTTGTTTTCTGATAGTACCTTAGGTGCAACTTTTCTTAGTGCTTTGATAATTTTGAAATTCTCATCATCTGGGCATATTTCCTCTCCAAGTTCAAATTGTGCTGTTGCTCTTGGATCTTCAACACTCAGTACAGCGTGACCAAATCCAAACACTGGACGCCCTTCACTGAGTTCATTGCGAACAAAATTTTCGACTTCATCCTCATCACTAGTACCTACTTTCAAGACAAATTCTAGGCATGATTGATTTGCTCGGCCATGAAGTGGTCCGGAAAGAGCATTCATTGCTCCAGCAATTGCCGAGTAAACCGTTGCCTTACCAGAGGCGATGGATTTACCAGTAAAAGTTGAAAGATTACCCCCGCCATGATCCATGTGTAAAACCAGATAAGTAGATACAACCCTCGTCATTTTGTCTTTATCGACAGTTGTCAAATCAAGAGTATCAACAAATCTTTCGACCAACGATTTTGTAACATCATCTTCTGGAATATCGTCCTCTCGCCCTTCTCGATATCGATAAATCAAACCCATTAACCTAGGCATTCTTGCTACAAGATTAAGTGCATCATCCATCCAATTTCCTGTTGTATCATGCATACCAAGTGTGTGTATTCCGACAGAAAGCCAATCCATCGGATGACCATTCTTTGGCAGACTACTGAATACAGTCTCTAGTCCAGATGGAACTGTGGCTCTAGAAGATAAATTGGATTTAAATTGAATAGATTGTTCCGGAGTTGGTAATTCTTTGTTAAACAACAAGTAGATGATGTCTTCAGGAGTGAAATCTACCAATTCTCTAATCGGATAGCCGCAATAGTGAACTCCTTCATTTGGAGTGACAAATGAGGTCCTACATGTGCCAACTGGTATTCCTCGCAGCCCAGTATTGAGGTGATTTTCTGTGACTTCACAAAGTACATCTTCGTTAGTCATGAACCCCACCTAACAGGCCGAGTTGACACTATGGTATAAAGACGGCCTATTTGCTAATTAAACAAATTGATTACCATGGGGAGATAGATTCACCATTCTCTAAATCCTTTGGTAGACTGTCGGTCTGCAAGAACGTGTATTTTTATGGTATTACCATCGATAATTATCGCATCGTCAGCAGTTAATCCAGGACATTCTGCTTTTGTTTGTCTCCATGAACGTTCTGTAGCAAGATTCTCACTCCACCAGGGATATGCAGCACACTGCTGAGGTCGGTTGTTATAAATTGAACAAGTCTTTTCCTCACTCAAGTAAATACATATTCCATCCGATTCTCTACTTTTTAGAATATATCTACCATCTAATGTATTTATACAATCCCGTTCCAACCAATCTTCAACAGCCATGTCCATACTGCTAGAAATTCGTTTTGCATCATGCTTCGAGAGATAAACAATCCCTCCTGGCTCGTCGCAACATTTTCCACAATTACTTTGACAGGCGAATTTTACTCCGCTCATCCACCATGGATGCCTCATTCTTCTTCCCCGCTTAGAACAGTTCCTACTGGAGTGACGGTTGAAGTGCGCAAAGCCCCTTCCGGGTGTGGTTGCAAAACACCTTGGATTGGAACTATTCTAGAATCACTATCAATCAATTCGTCGACAGAAATTTGTGAACTGTCAACATTCCAATCAGAATCTGGCACATAACTATCCAATCGATCATCATATTCATCCTCAATAAATTCAGGTAACTCATCTCTATCTGTATCGATTGCAACCAGTTCATGTTCTAACGTCCTAAGTTCATCAGCAATACCAATCAATCCCTCAATCGAGGCATTTGAAGTTCTTTCAGCTAAGTTCAAGAGTTTTGACTCTAAGTCAACTAAGATTTCAGTATCAGTAATTATTGAATCATTAGACTGTATCAATTTTTCATCGATTCCCATATCTAAATCTGTTAAAATATCAGCAGCAAGAGAGTGATCTTTCTCTATTATACGAGTCATTTTTGCAATCAAATGTTTGTCACTATCATTAACATCGATTACTGAAGGCGCCTCGGGAGTTAAATCGTCTAGGGTGGCATCAATATGTGATTGGACAAAATCTCTCTGTGAATCGTTAAATGATTCAATGTTAAATTCTGGTGGTTGATAATCATCAGACAATTCTGGAAGCGCAGTATTGATTTCAATACCTCCCAACTCTTGATCACTGTAAACAACATCAACAACAGAAGTAATCAGTCGATTAGCTATATCTTCGACACTTTCCGTTTCCAAATCAATTACTGTTTCTTCTTCATCTGATTGAATATCGTTCATAATTTTGTAAACATCTATCGAATCAACAAGTTGGATGCCATTATTCAATGCGGATTCAACTTTATCTAGAGCGCTCTTTGTTGAGCGCCACCCTACTTCTCCCGATGTAACAATTAATGCCAGTTGTTCATCGTTTAGAACTATACTTTTCTGCATTGCTAAACGACGCGCATAGAGCATTAAACTTCCAGCTCCAACCGAACTAATAATCGTCTTTACACCCGTGCGTAATAGGTTCCATAACTTTGATGCAGGCCATTCATCAGGGGAAGTTCTCGATGAAACTACAACATGGACATTCATGTTTAATGCAGCATCAATCATTCCTCCAAGAGCATTGCTGACATCATTAGATTCTACGGACAAATCTATGTCGTCAATCAATAGTAAAGATGAATTTGAGAAAACGTCAGTCCAGCTTTGTTGTTGTAGCAAGACTTGGGATAATTCATCACCACGTACGAAGTAAACTGACTGTTCATTCCTAATCATCACGGATTGCCCAATCGCATTTAACAAATGGGATTTACCTGTCCCAGAATCTCCAATAATAATTAATGGGTTTATTTTTTGTTGAGTGTAGTCTACTACTTGTTCTGCTAATTGAGTCGCTCGTTTATTTTCTGATACGGCACACCAATTCTTGAATGTGTTATAGGAGGTGAACTGCAATTCTTTGGGCCAGTCCACTACTATGGGGATCTGTACTGAATGATGATGCATCATCTCAGATGGTTCAATTTCTTCGTGATGTTCTTTTGATTCAATCTTTCTTGCCCCACTCACTACACTACTCCATATTGGAGTGCCATCTAATTCAAAACCGAAGAATGAATCCTCTGCAATATTGGCATCACTGGAAATTTTACTTAATGTCCTCTCACGTAAATCTTTTATTCGCTCTGCAACCAATGATGATACGTTACTTTGTCCACCTTTTAATTTCACTTTTGGATGGTAATCGTTTGATTCTGAACCCAAGACTCCATCAGCAATCAAATCAAATGTTGGACGTGATTTTATCCCTACTCTTGACAACAATGGTTTCCTATCTTCACTAATACCACTCTTGCCTGTCAATTTAGCAAGTTTAGATCTTGGAGGGCGTCCTTTAACGCTTGATTGTTTCTCAAACGGTTCACTAGAAGATGATGATTGAACATGATTTTGAGCACTCTTAATCGCACTCAGTAATTTGGTTCTACGCGAATTCATTTATCTCCCTCCTCGCCATACAACTCGGCATAATCATAGTCGTTTCTGGATGGTTTAGAATCATATTCTGTAGACCATTTACGATAATTCTTTTCAATGTCAATCGTATTCTGTGTACGTGATGCAGATTCACGAGAGCGACGCTTTGAACCATCATTGCCAGCAATATCACTTGAAGCAATAACTGTCGCATCGGAAGAGACTGATGGAGCTAAATGCGTCTTAACATTAGTTTTGGTCATTGGAATTTCTTGAATTACCTTACTTCTATTTTGATTAAGTGCTTGAGACAACTCTCGGGACTTCTCTCTTTCTTTGCTAGTCAACATATCCTTTAGAGCAATATCCATTTTAGAAGAGCGTTGCTTTAATTCTGAATCAATGGCTTCCCGCCTAGATGAAATTTGGGTGACTTCAGTAATATTTGGCAACATCACATTAGTTTGACTTGCTGCTTTGATAGAAACTTGAGATCTAGATGGGTTTTCCATGGTCCTTTTCGTCTTTTTTGTTCGTTTAATCCGTAACGCTCGCCGTGGAGTTTTTACTATTTCGCTGGATCCTTCAGAGACTTTACTTGGCAAATCTATGCTCGCGGTTATTGAAGATAGAACTTCCTCATTAGGCTCTTCGGAGACACTGTCAAAGTTAGCTGAAAAGGCTTTCTCGACCAAATTTGAAACCATATCTTTGCTCGTTGTCAACTCATTATCAGGCATAACTTGTGCTGCGAGAATTTCAGGTTCATCCTGCCACTCATTAACGAGTCGGCCTAAATTTTCCTTAGCTTCTGAAATATCTTCATTTGCAAAATTACTCGCACCTCCACTAATTGATTCATAACCAGTTGTTACTGCTTCATCAGATCCACTAGAGAATTTGATTTGCTGCTCAATCCAAGACAATTCTTCCTCTGATAATTCCATACAAATAGGATGATCAAGTAATGTTTCAGCATCCAACACTAAATTTTCAAGATATGTGTTCGTCATTGAATCAAATTCACGTTCAAAAGTATGCCTTTGTATATCGGTCATAACTTCCATATTACAATGTACCAATAACAGATGGTCTGCCACCCTTACTTCATCGATAGTATCTCTAAACAGATTCATAATTGAGATAAATTCGTTAATCGAAAGCAAATATTCTACATCGGAAAAAACAACAATCGCTTGTTTATTTTCCCACAAGAAATCTGTTATTTTGTGCTTAATGTCGTTTGGATTTGGTCGAATTGAATCTTCTACTTCATTGGAGGTCATTTTCACACAGGAAGATTTGGGGATGTCGAAGTTTTCAATCAAATAACGTGAATCGTGGCGAGAGAAGACAATAACTGGGCGGCCATGGGAAGCAAGAAGTCCTGCCAAAGTCAATATTTTTGCTGAATCCTGGGAATCATTTAGCAAAGTGTCACCGTAATTTAGGTACTTATCGCCAAGGTCAAATTTTTGTAATTTCGCCTTGGTAAGTTGCTGGATGTATTCAGGCGCTTCAACGATTACTTCTTGGTCTGGTAATCTGGCCTCTCTTCGCCAGCTTGAAGTATTCAATTTCACATAATTCCACCAATCATCTTTCGTTTCACTGGTTTGATGTTCATCGGCCGTCAGTATACAATCAGGATAGAGATTAATTATCCTAAGAACTTCTTCGTTGGAAAGCTCAACTAATGAAATCAATGCATCCAATGCTGTTGAATCACGCTCAATTTCGAGAAGTGCTTCAAGCCCTCCGATAATAACTTCAGTTTCATGTATCGCCAACTTAGGTTGACTTTCATGAATTACGACTTGACTAACCCTTGGAATCATATCTTTGGGGCGGCGCTCGATTCTAATGTAACCTGAAACCCCTAAACGGGCCATGTCACCTGCTAATTTGGCTAATGCGTCATGCCCACCGCGCCGTACTTCAATTACAACACCTTGTGGCAATTCTGGCAAAAACATCACCCCTTGGCAGCAAGCCTTGTGTATGTGTTCTTCAAAGATGCGGAAGAATAATCGGATTTTGTACCTGTTTCTATTGCTTTTTCACAATGCCAGCACAACTTACAAAGTCTTAATTCCGGGATTGTAATGTACTAACATGATGGAGACACCCAAAGGTTTGATTCCGTTCGATAAGTTAGATTTATGCCAACCATATCATGATCAACTAAAAATAATCACTGCACTCTCTATCGGAATTTCAATTATTGGCATTACAACATCAATTATTGGAGGATTTAATTGGATATTTATTCCAGTTTGTATAACAATTTCCATCCTTATATTGTTAGTGTTTGGCCTAGATACGTGGGCACTAATTAAAACCCCACTTGGAGTTAATATGAATCATCCGTTTGTTGATGATGAGCCTATTGGGGACGCATCTGTATTTGTTCGATTTTCAAGTGATGAGTGGCATGAAATGGGTCCGCATCGAGTACGCCTTGTGGCTGATAATTTGATTGGCGGTTACAACCTTGTTGAAGATCATGAAGATTACAATTCCATAGGCCATTTCAGTAAATCGAACAAAAAATCTAGACTGACTAAGCAAGTAATCATCATCAACCAAGCACTGGGCCTGCGAGATGTAGTAAATGGTGATGATGACCCAATTAATGATGCAAGGGAAAGAGAATCGATGGATTATGGCTTGCTCGAAAGAAATTGGCTAGAGGAGGAAGAATTGACTGTTGATGGGCCGCTTGCTAAATTTATCAACAAAGAGTAATGTTAGACCTCAATCTACCCCGTTAATTCAATAACCAAGCCTAAACACGTATGTTTGTGTCAAATTCTGATGATTGGGTTTCAACAATTGATTCTCTACCTGAGAATCATAAAGAGACTCTGCTTGGCGCCTCATTGTCCAAACAATTTGCTAGACTCCCGTTATGGCTATCTCATCCTTCAAACATTGGAGGATTCTATGGGTTTTTGGTCGCATTGGCACTAATTTTACCCTATCGATTTGCCGGCGAAGACCATTTTGGTTGGATGAGTGATTGGGCTTTGCATTGTGCATTATTAATGGTAGCATGTTTTTTCCTCGGCCTTTGTTCTACATTAATTACAGCCATTTCGGGTCGTTTCCCAATTGCTCCGCCAAGGACGGTACTATATCCAATGCCATTTATCGGCCTAGCACTTCTATCGATAAACAGAACTGACATTGTTGCAATCTATCCGTTCCTTTCGTGGACATTGATACTTCTTCCCGGACCACTCTATGTTCATTTATCATGGGCCCCAAGATGGCGTTTATTATGCATGATTGACGAAGGTAAGAATCCATTTGAGGGACAAGAAACTGTTGAAACTGAGCAAAAACTTTACCCAGAAACGGAAACTGTAGATCTAGAAATAGAATCCGTGGTAGATGATTTTGAGAATAGTGAAGAATAATCAAATTAGTCCAAGTTTTGGACCAACCCGTTCGAAAATTCTCAACACCTCATCAAGGTCATCGCGCGTTAATCCTGCTGACATTTGAGTTCTAATTCTAGCCTTATCCCTTGCTACCATTGGAAATACTATTGCCCCTGCCATTACACCTTCACTGGCCAGTTGCACTGTGAAATCCTTAGCAACGCTTGATTCACCGCACATCACAGGGATAATTGGTGTAGTAGAAACGCCAGTATCAAACCCCATAGATTGTAATTCATTTCTAAAATAATCAGTGTTTTCCCATAACCTTTGATGATGTTCGGGCTCTTCCATCAAGACTTCAACAGCAGCTTTCTGAGCAGC
>MDSV01024581.1_pt1 | contig 14166 bp, 13 predicted proteins | sample 810851 | NCBI WGS metagenome assembly MDSV01 (sample SAMN05326640, study PRJNA326480) | marine metagenome | isolation source: seawater | place: Atlantic Ocean: North East | collected 2012 | reverse complement strand
TTGAAAGATTTTTCTGTACATTTTTACTTTTACTGTTACCTTGAAAAAGTATTCTTATTAAAAGAAAAATTAAAGTTAAAAGTATATATAAAACTCTTGGTAAAAATATCCATGGCCTCAAAAGCAACCAAACCATATCTCCTTTCGGTGAATATTTTGAATAAGGAATTGCCATTAAAATTTAAAAATATTAAAGAAGAATTTCTTCTAATTTATTCTATATGTGTCAATAATACTTTATGAGTATTTCTTCTTTTCTAACTAAAAGATTTTTAAAGTCACTTTTTTTTCCAGCCCATAACAGAGGGCAAGCCTTGCCAAAAGGCTTGATTAGATTATTAAAAAAACAACCCGGTATTTGGGATTTGCCAGAGCTTCCTGAAATCGGTTCCCCATTATCTAATTCGGGATTAATACATGATGCACAAATATCAATTTCAAAGCAAGTTGATACAAAAAAATGTTTTTTTGGAGTAAACGGGGCCTCAGGTTTAATTCAATCAGGAATAATAGCTATGGCTAATCCTGGTGAATATATTCTTATGCCTAGGAATGTTCATATTAGTGTGATTAAAGCTTGTGCCCTACAGAATATTATTCCCATTTTCTTTGATATAGAGTTTTGTATGGAAACTGGTCACTACAAGCCAATCACTAAAAAGTGGTTTAGTGATGTATTTGACAGTATCGATTTCGAAAAAAAGAGAATTGCAGGTGTAATACTTGTTAATCCCTACTATCAAGGATATGCAACTGAACTTGAACCTCTAATTAAAATTTGTCATCAATATGATCTACCTGTTTTAGTGGATGAAGCCCACGGTTCCTATTTTCTTTTTTGTGAAAATTTCAATTTACCAAAATCAGCTATAAGATCTAAAGCCGATTTGGTAGTGCATTCATTACATAAATCACTTAATGGATTAACTCAAACAGCAGTACTTTGGCACAATGGGAATCTTATAGATGAAAGCAACTTAATCAAAAGCATAAATTTATTACAAACTACTAGTCCTAGTTCCCTTTTGCTTACATCATGTGAGGAGTCAATTAAAGACTGGCTTAATAAAGATAATCTTGATAAATACAAAAAAAGAATTTCAGAAGCAAAATCAATCTTCAAAGAACTAATAAACAGAAAAGTGCCTCTTATTGAAACTCAAGATCCTTTAAAAATAGTACTAAATACCTCTGAAGTGGGAATTGATGGTTTTACTGCAGATAGATTTTTTTATCAAAATGGACTAGTTGCTGAATTACCTGAAATGATGACGCTTACTTTTTGTCTAGGATTTTCAAATCAAAAGAATTTTATTTTTTTGTTTCAAAAACTATGGAAAAAGTTACTAATTCAAACTAGTAAATCTTTTAGTTTAAAACCTACAAAACCACCTTTTAGTTTAATTCAATCACCAGAAATTCCAATAGGAGTCGCCTGGAGGAGTAAAGCTTATAGTATTCCTCTTGCTGAATCCTTAGGAAAAATATCTGGAGATATTATTTGTCCCTATCCCCCAGGGATACCTTTGATAGTTCCTGGAGAGAGAATAGACAAAGAGAGAATCGATTGGATAGAAACTCAAAGTTTGCATAACAAAGATCTGTTAAATTCTTATATAAGAGTCTTACATATCTAGAAATTAAATATGAGAGTACAAAGTGGTTTATTAATTGGATTATTTGGATTGGTTGTTGTTTTATTAGGCGGATGGTATTTCACCATAGCTATTGCATTACTTACCTATATTGCACTACTCGAATTTTTTAGAATGGCTGAATTTACTGGAATTAAACCAGCTACTAAAACCACATTATTTTCATGTTTTATAATTACAATTTCTACTTATCTTGAAGCCATTGGAATTGTTGATAGAGAAATATACAATTCGATACTACCAATTTGCTCAGTAGGAATATGTACTTGGTTATTGCTCCAGCCCAAATCAGGAACTATTGCTGATATTGCAGCATCAATTTTCGGATTATTTTATTTAGGCTTTTTACCTAGTTATTGGATTAAATTAAGAGCATTTCAAGCAACTATAAGTTATTCGCCTGATGAATTATTTTCATTTACAAACTTCTCTAGTCATATAGGTCTCTACTTAACATTAATATCTTGTTTGTTAATTGTAGCGAGTGATATTGGATCTTATTTTATTGGCAAGTCATTCGGGAAAAGGGCTCTTTCTCCTATATCTCCAAGTAAAACAATCGAAGGTTTGATAGGAGGAATAATATGCTCAATTTCAGTAGCAACTTTTTTTGCATTTTTACTAAATTGGCAGAACCCTTTATTTATTGGTATTTTATATGGAATTTTAGTTTCTCTTATGGCATTAGTTGGAGACTTAATTGAATCAATGATGAAAAGGGACGCAAAAATTAAAGATTCAGGCACTTTTTTACCTGGTCATGGAGGTATCCTTGATAGAATAGATAGCTATATTTTTACCCCCTCAGTTATCTATTACATAATTATTATTTTTAAATATTTTAATTATTAAATATTACTTTTGATGTTAAGTCTATATTAATTAGCTGATTATTTATATGACAACTATTGAATAAGATATTTTTATCTAAAGTTAAAAATATCTTATTTTTATTATTTATATTCTCTAGAAAAATCAGATTTTCTTCTAAATTTAATGAAAGAACAATATCCTTATTTAATTTATTTATATTGTAGTTTAAAGTGATTAAGTCGTTATTAATAAATATATCTGATACAACTTCACCTTCTGTAAAAACCTTCTCTATTTTTATTCTTAATTTTTTGCATTTATTTGAAAAAAAAATATTTTTTAAATTTCTATTATCTATTACTAAGAAGCTATTAATAATTAAATCTTCAGAATATATTAAATGATTTCTATAATTGAATTTTAAATTACAATCATAGATTTTAATTATTAAGTTATTTATATATAAGTTTTGATAAATTAAATTCTTAGCTTCTAAGTAAATTTGATCTAATTTACCAAAATACTTTTTATTTAGAATTAACTTTAAATTATGAATTTCAATTTTGGTACATATAGATTTTAACCAAGTTCTAATTAAAGTCTTGACAAAATTTTCAAAAATATTTTTGTTAAACACAAAAATAATCGTAAATAATCTTGCCAGATAATGATGGTAAATCTATGTGTGGTAAGTGGCCACAATTTTTTAACCCAATAAAATTTAATTCATCAATTTGTTTTATTTTATTAATTTCTTTTATCCCAAGAATTCGATCATTCTCACCACAAATAGTTTTAATTGAAATATTTTGCATATGTTTATATGTACCTGCAAATCCCCCGCTTTTGGCAAAAGAAGCTAATGAATTTCTCCAACCAGGAGATCCTAAATGAATTGAGGCGATTTGCTCTTCCATTGAACCAACACTTCTATCTGGGTAGGCAAAAGCTTGCCTGCAAAGACTCTTTCTCACTTGAGGTAATCCTAAGAAAGCAGCTCCAATTTGGTTTAATGGGAAAGGAATATTTTTGGGTTCTCCAAATAAACCCGCTGGAGATAAGAGAATTATCTTATCTATGAGGTTTGGTATTTCCTTCGCTAAGTTTATCGCTACCGATCCTCCCATAGAAGCCCCTACAATCATTAACTTATTTTTTAAATTTAAAGAATTAATAATATCAAGAAGATTAGAAATTATTTTACGAGGATTATACTGAACAGAAGCAATCCTAGGAGTAAATCCAAAACCTAATAAATCAGGAATTATTATTTGAAAATTTTTTTTTAAAAAAGGATATATTCTCCTAAATTCTAGGAAACTACTATCAAATCCATGCAAGAAAAGGATAGCTTGACCACTTCCTCCCATAACCACAGGAAATTCAGTTGAATTCCATTTTTCGTCAAGTTTTATCCAATTAACATCTTTAGATATATCTAATCCTAATGGATCATGAAGAGAAATTTTGATTTTTTCAAAGTAATCAATATTCCGTTTATTAAAATTATCATATGTATTTTTATGCAAAGTTTTTATGATATTTTAATTTTTTGTTTTTCTAAATTTGTAATGGCTTGGATTATGTCTTCTTGACTAATTTTAAAAGGCAAAAAATGAATCTCAGATTTATCTCTGCAAGTGAACTCAGCAATTTTCTCTAAATTATTATTATCAAAAACATTTATGCCTAATTCTGCGATAGTAGTCGGCAAGTTTAATTTCTTCATTAATACCAAAAGTTGTTTTATAGATTGATTGGCTAATTTATTATTATTTTTAATTTCCTCTAATCTTAATTGCAATAAGATTCCAACTCCAACAATTTCACCATGCATGGGCTTATGAGTTTGGACTATCTGTGTTATCGCATTATGTATAGCATGAGCTGCTGCTGTTCTACACTTTTCACCTCCAATACCTCCAATTAATCCAGCAGTAAGCGCGCATCCCTCTACTGCATTACACCAAGAAATATTTTTTATAGTTTGACTCTTGTAAGCACTTTCCCCCTCAATAAGTAATTGGTCTCTTAATACTCTAGATATTTGAATCGCTTGCTGAACAAGTCCATCATTCACTGTTGAACTAGTCAAAGAAGATTCATACCATTTTGCTAATGCGTCAGCGATTCCGCTAGATAGTGTCCTCTTTGGAGCGGTTTCAACAAATGAATGATCAAGCACTAAAATTTTTGGGCAAGATTTCAATTCAGTATCATTAATGAATTGCCCATTTGTTGAATAAATATTGGACAAAGCGGTCCAACCTGCGCAAGTAGATGCACTTAGGGGAACAGTGATAACTGGGATTGAGAGAGAATCTGCCAAAAATTTCCCAGCATCAAGAACTTTTCCTCCACCTGCAGCAATGATAGAGTCACAATTATTTTTGAGTAAAATTTTCTTTATCCTTGTAAGATCTTCATAACAACAATCGAATTCTAGATTAGATATAAATACATTAAAATTTTGATTTTTCAAATCGTTATAAATTTGATTTCTTAGGTTATTAGTTGAAAAACTTCTACCTAAAAGCAAGGGCCGTTTAGAAATTCTTTTTATTTCTGGTATTGACTTTAACCAAGCACCTTTTCCCCTAAAAACTTTTTCTGGAGATATTAACTGCATAAAATATCTAGAGGTTAAAAATTAGCTCCTGCCAATTCTTGGGAAGATTCTTCTGATGAAATATTTACTGTAACTTTCTTGTTCTCATCTATATCAACTAAAGCTTTATCTCCATCCTTTATTCTTCCTGATAAAACTTCTTCAGCTAAGCTATCTTCTAGCAAACGCATAACGGCTCTACGTAAAGGTCGTGCTCCATAAGAAGGATTATATCCCTCTTCCACAAGTCTCTCTTTAAATGCCTCAGTGACATCTAATTTTATTCCTTTGTCGTGCAATCGAGAGAATACTTCCTTTAACATTATTTCTGCTATATCTTTAACTTCATTTTTGGTTAGTTGCCTGAATACAATTATTTCATCAAGTCTGTTTAAAAATTCTGGTCTAAAGTATTGTTTGAGTTCTTCATTTACCAGAGATCTTATTCTGTTATATTGGCTATCTTCAACAGAATCTCCAGAGAATTCAAAACCTAAACCACCACCACCTTTCTCGATAACTTTAGAACCAATATTAGAAGTCATTATTAATAGAGTATTTTTAAAGTCAACTGTTCTACCTTTTGAATCTGTCAATCTGCCATCTTCAAGAAGTTGCAATAATAAATTAAATACATCAGGGTGGGCCTTCTCAACTTCATCGAACAGAACTACTGTATAAGGTCTTCTCCTTACTGCCTCGGTAAGTTGGCCTCCCTCATTAAAACCTACATAGCCTGGAGGAGAGCCTATTAATTTACTAACAGTATGTCTTTCCATAAATTCAGACATATCTAATCTAATCATGGCTTCTTCGCTACCGAAGAAATATGACGCTAAAGATTTTGTCAACTCTGTTTTCCCTACTCCTGTAGGTCCTGAAAATATAAAACTAGCAATAGGTCTATTTGGATTTTTCAAGCCAACTCTAGCTCTTCTTATAGCCCTTGAAACGGCTTTGACAGCCTCGTCTTGTCCAATTAACCTTTGATGAAGAGTTTCTTCCATATTTAGAAGTTTGACAGACTCAGTTTCTGTTAATTTTTGAACTGGAACCCCTGTCCATGAGGCGACTATATGAGCAACATCTTCCTCACTTACAAGGGGGCTTTGAATAACATTTGAATTATCAATTACTTTACTTGAATCCTTATTATCAATACTGTCTTTTTTATTTTCTAATAATTCTTTTATTTTTCCAGACAATTCAATTTCTTTTTCTCTTAATTTCCCTGCTTGTTCAAAATCTTGATCTCTTACTGATTCTTCTTTTTGCTTTTGAATTAATCTTAATTCTTTATCAATTTGCTTTGCCTCAGGAGGTAGTTTAGAATTTATTAGTCTTACCCTACTACCTGCTTCATCAATTAGATCTATAGCTTTATCGGGTAAAAATCTATCGGATATATAACGATCTCCAAGATGTGCTGCTGCTTCTAAAGCATCGTCTGTAATTTTTAAACGATGATGTTGCTCATAACGCTCTCTCAAACCTTTTAAAATTTCAATTGTATCTTCTATAGATGGTTCACCAACCATTACGGGTTGAAATCTTCTTTCGAGTGCAGCATCCCTTTCAATATGTTTTCTATATTCGTCTAAAGTTGTGGCACCTATGCATTGAAGTTCACCTCGAGCTAATGCAGGCTTTAATATATTTGCTGCATCTATTGCACCTTCAGCAGCTCCTGCTCCAATCAAAGTATGAACTTCATCAATTACTAAGATAACGTTTCCAGCAGATTTAATTTCTTCCATTATTTTTTTTAATCTTTCTTCAAATTCACCTCTATATTTTGTCCCAGCAACAAGAAGTCCTATATCAAGTGTTAGTACCCTCTTATCTTCAAGAATATCTGGAATTTCTCCAAGTTGAATTCTTTGTGCTAAGCCTTCAGCTATAGCTGTTTTTCCCACACCAGGCTCACCTATTAATACAGGATTATTTTTTGTTCTCCTTCCTAAAATTTGAATAACTCTATCTATCTCTGAGTGACGTCCTACAACTGGATCAAGTTTTGACTCACTTGCAAGTTTAGTTAGATTTGTACCAAATTCATCAAGAGTAGCTGTTTTTAAGTTTCCTTTATTAGAACCACCTCCAGTACTTACTTCAGCAGTCTCCCCTAACATTCTTATGACTTGAGTTCTAACTTTTGTCAAATCTATACCAAGATTTTCTAGTACTCTTGCAGCAACACCCTCTCCTTCTCTTATTAGACCAAGTAGTAAATGTTCGGTACCAATATAATTATGGCCTAATTGGCGTGCTTCTTCCAGTGATAATTCTAAAACCCTTTTTGCTCTTGGTGTAAAAGGAATTTCGACTGCCACAAAACCTGATCCTCTACCAATTATTTTCTCAACTTCTATTCTTGAATCTTTTAAATTAACACCTAAAGATTTAAGTACTTTTGCAGCTACACCTGTTCCTTCTCCTATTAAACCCAATAAAATTTGCTCTGTGCCAACAAAATTATGACCAAGTCTTCTGGCTTCCTCTTGAGCAAGCATAATGACTTTTATTGCTTTTTCTGTAAATCTTTCAAACATTTGAGAGCTTTATTCTTTTATTAACCTACCAGCAATAAAGCGATTTTGTGTTCAGAATGAGCTTTTGTGAATACCCATATATTAAATTTGTACAATCAAAATTTACTTTATTGATGATATAGCAGCTTTTTATAGTGATTTCAGGGTTTCTGGTTATCCGCACAAAATATTTTTTAATAATTATTTTATTAATTTTTTTTCTTTCAAAACAGCATCAGAACCATCTCTGTAATAGTTTCTTCTTATTCCAACATTCAAAAAATTAAACTGTTTATAAAATTTTTGAGCTATTAAATTATCTTCCGAAACTTCTAACAATAATTTTTTTAAATTTAATTTCTCGCAATCTTTTATTATGTGACGCATTAAACAACTTCCATAACCTTTTCTCCGAAAAATTTTCTTTATAGAAAAAAAATTTATTTGAGCTTCATCAATTATTATTTGAACCACACAAATCCCAATTATTTTTTTCGAAAACAGTAATCCAAATACTTTTAATCCCTCTTTTTTAAATTCACTTTCCCATTGTTTTTTACTCCATAAACATATTGTATCTAAATCAAACTCAAAGCATAATTCTGCTTCTTTTTGATCTATTTCTTTAATTGAAAGCATTAAATTAACTATTATCCTTAAATAGTTTTTAAGTTTTTCTTATTATAAATGTTTTGAAAGTTGTAGAATAATTGCATACAAAGTTTGTCCTATGAAAGAAAAAATCTCATTTTTAAAAGATAAAATTGATTTAAATAGTCCTAATAAAAATATAGTACCTTTAACCACTAAAATTGATCATGCTAATAAATTATCAATAGGTGGATGTTCTATTGAAGATTTAGTAAAAAAATACGATTCACCTCTTTATATATTGGATGAGATTACTTTAAGAAATTCTTGTAGAGCTTATAAAAAAGCATTAGAAAGATATTATCCAGGTGCTTCACTGCCAATATATGCATCCAAGGCAAATAGCTCTATATTTATGAGTAATTTAATTGCCTCAGAGGGTTTCGGTCTTGATGCTGTTTCTGAAGGAGAACTCCTGACTGCTCTTAAAGGTGGAGTACCAAGTGAAAAAATTGTTTTTCATGGCAATAATAAATCTGATAAAGAAATTGAATTTGCACTTAAAAATAAAATTAAAGTAATTGTAGATAATGACTATGATCTAAAAAGATTAGAAGAGATTTCTGATTCTTTTAATTACGATTTAGAAATAATGATTAGATTTACCCCTGGGATAGAATGCCATACACATGAATATATCAGAACAGGATCTTTTGATAGTAAATTTGGTTTTGGGATTGAATCATTAAATAAAATATTCGAAGCTATCAGTAAAGCTAAACGTATAAAGTTGTCAGGATTACATGCTCATATAGGTTCTCAAATTTTCGAACTGGACCCCCACAAAGACTTGGGTGAAATAATGGTAAATGTTATCTTGCAGGCTAAAAAATTTGGTCACGAGATTAAAGAATTAAATGTTGGAGGAGGATTAGGAATAAAATATACCCAGGATGATGATCCACCTTCAATTGATGAATGGATCAAAACAGTTTCATTATCAGTTTCACAAGCTTGTAAAAAACATAAATTGAATTTGCCCGTACTTATGTGTGAGCCAGGTAGATCTATAGTCTCAACAGCAGGCGTCACTGTATACAAAATTGGTTCATTTAAAGAAATTCCTGGGATAAGGACATACTTATCAGTAGACGGTGGCATGAGCGATAATCCTAGGCCAATTACATATCAATCAAATTATTCTGCTTGTTTAGTAAATAATCCATTAAATTCTGATTCCAAAAATAAATATACAGTTGCGGGTAAGCATTGTGAATCTGGAGATGTATTGTTTAAGGAACTTGAATTAGGGGATTGCAAAACAGGAGATTTAATTTGTGTATTTGGAACTGGCGCATACAATAACTCGATGAGCTCAAACTACAACAGAATTCCAAAACCTGCTGCACTTTTAGTATTTAATGGAGAAGCGGAGATTGTCCAAAAGAGAGAAAGTCCAAATGATCTCCTAAAATATGATGTCTTACCTGATCGCTTTATCAAGCAAAGTTAGGTACATTTAAAATAATCTTAATTTTAATGTGAATTTCTGGGGGTTTATAAACTTAAAGTTTTTATTAGATGTATTATTCGCGGCTGGATTTGGGCTTTTATTATTTTCAAGAGTAAAAGAACAAAGAACACTATGGCTATTAAGAGGGTACTTATTTTTAGTTTCATTTGCATGGTTTATTCAGAGATATGCATATCTTCCTTTAACTTCAAAATTAATTGATGCAGTTGTTCTTGCTTGTTCTCTATCTTTAGCCATTCTTTGGCAGGGAGAACTTAGAAGATTAATGGAATTATTGGGGACTGGAAGGTTAGCTGTTTTATTAGGTAACCCCCCTAAAGAATTTAGAGCTAGATCAACCACAATTAACCAGTTAGTTGATGCAGCAGGAAAACTCTCAAAAAATAAGAAAGGAGCTTTAATAGTTGTCGATTTAGGAAGCGACCTAAGGCCAGAAGACTTTTTATATTCAGGTATAGACATTGAAGCACAATTATCTACCGATCTTTTAATAAATTTATTTGCTACTGACACACCTTTGCATGATGGGGCAGTTCTAGTTAAAGGTAATAAAATAATATCCGCGGGAGTAATACTACCTCTATCTAGACAAGGTATTAGTAGGTACGGGACTAGGCATCTCGCTGCATTGGGTATTACAGAGAGATTTGATAGATGTATTTGTATTGTGGTCTCCGAAGAGACAGGTACTTTATCATTAGCAAATCAAGGAAAGCTTGAAAGGCCCATTACAAGTAGTCGACTGCAGGAACTTCTCATTAAATTGGTAGGGAATCAAAATCCGTTGATAACTTCAAAATCATCTACAAATAAAAAAACTTCGTCCCAAAAGATAAACGCAAATGATACTATTACAATTGATAATGATACAAATAAATCTGAAAGCTAAAGCACTGTAAAATATTTAACCATGAGACTTGAAAACATATCTACTAAAAAAAACTTAAAATTAATAAATGAAATTGACTATGATCGCATACCAGAACATATCGCAATCATTATGGATGGCAATGGCAGATGGGCTACAAAGAAAGGTTTACCCAGAACATTTGGACATACTAAAGGAGTAAGTGTACTAAAAGAAACTATTAAAGTATCTAAGAATTTAGGTTGTAAAGTTCTTACGGTTTATGCATTTTCTACAGAAAATTGGACCAGACCTTCCAAAGAGGTTGATTTCCTCATAAATCTGTTTGAAAAAGTTTTAAAAAAAGAAATTGATGAAATCCATCAAGAATCAATAAAAATTAAGTTTATTGGAGATTTATCACCATTTCCTAATTCTTTAAAATCGATATTAAATAGTTCAGAAGCTCTTACAATAAATAATAAAAATTTCACATTAAACGTTTGTGTAAATTACGGAGGTAGGCAAGAAATAGTAAAAGTTGCCAAAGAAATAGCACTAAAATCTATTTCAGGTGAAATAAAACCCAGTGAAGTAGATGAAGAGTTATTTAATTCAGAACTATTAACTCAGGGGATCAAGGATCCTGAATTACTAATAAGAACTAGTGGAGAAAAAAGGATAAGTAATTTTCTATTGTGGCAATTAGCTTATTCTGAAATATACATTTCTGAAGTGTTTTGGCCAGATTTTGATGAGTTTGAATTTCTAAAAGCAATAATTGATTACCAATCTAGGAATAGGCGTTTTGGCGGTATAGAATCATTACCAAGTGAATCTTTTAAAGATTCTTATTGTTCTTCCTAACTAAAAATGATTGAGTCGCCTAATCAGATATTTAGCGAAATCAGATTTGATTGGAACAGAGAAGAAATTTTGGAAATATTAAATATGCCTCTGATAGATTTAATGTGGAAATCACAAATTGTGCACAGAAAATTTAACAAATATGAAGTCCAACTAGCATCGCTCTACAGTGTAAAAACTGGAGGTTGTGAAGAAGATTGTTCATATTGCAGCCAATCAATATATAGTGCTAGCCAAATTAAAAGTCATCCCCAATATGAAGTTGAAGCTGTATTAAAAAGAGCAAAAACTGCAAAAGAAGAGGGTGCAGATAGGTTTTGTATGGGTTGGGCTTGGAGAGAAATTAGAGAGGGGAAGCCCTTCAACTCAATGTTAGAAATGGTTAAAGGGGTAAGAGAACTCGGAATGGAAGCATGCGTGACAGCTGGGATGCTAACTGATGAGCAAGCCAAGAAACTTGCAAATGCTGGTTTAACAGCTTATAACCATAATCTTGATACAAGTCCTGAATACTATGAAAATATTATTACTACAAGAACCTATCAAGATAGATTAGATACTATTAAAAGAGTCAGGAATGCAGGTATAAATGTATGTTGTGGGGGGATAATAGGGTTAGGAGAAAATCAGCAAGATAGAGCGTCTCTTTTAGAAGTCCTTTCAAACATGAATCCTCATCCTGAAAGTGTCCCCATTAATTCATTGGTAGCTATCGAAGGAACAGCCTTAGAAGATTATAAAGAAATTGATTCTATCGAGATGATAAGAGTCATTGCTGCTGCAAGAATTCTTATGCCAAAAAGTAAAATAAGATTAAGTGCAGGAAGGGAAAACCTAACTAAAGAGGCTCAGATTTTATGTTTCCAATGCGGTGCTAACTCTATTTTTTATGGAGATGAATTACTGACTACCTCAAATCCTTCTTTTCAAGATGATAGAAAATTACTTAAAGATGTAGGAGTTATTTTTAATAAAGATTTTGAATCTTGTGACAAAACAGTAACTTCTTTATGAGACAAAATATTTATAAGATAGTTTCAATCTATTCCTTCTTTTCCCTTAGTGAAACCTCGATTCTTGAACTGAAAGATAAATTATTGAATATAGAAAAAGGCAATGATCTTTCAGGCTTGTTAATAATTGCGAAAGAGGGGATAAACGGAACTATTTGCGCAGAAGAAAGCATAATTAAAAAAGTTCTTAATTTACTAGGCAAATTTGGCGGCAGTAATGAATTAAATCTTAAAGTTAGTTATTCAAAAACAAAAATTTTCAAAAAATTAAAAATAAAAATCAAGAATGAAATAGTAACTATGAGAGTTCCTGAAATAAATCCATCAAAAGATGCCGGAACTTATATAGACTCATTTACTTGGAATAAATTAATAAAAGATCAAAATACTATTGTCATTGATACTAGAAATCATTATGAGGTTTCTATTGGAAGTTTTAAAGAGTCAATCAATCCAAATACCAAAAACTTTAGTGATTTTCCTAAGTGGGTAGATAACAATCTAGATAAACATTTAGGAAATGAAAATCTTAAAAATATAGCTATGTTTTGTACAGGTGGTATTAGATGTGAAAAAGCTACTACTTTATTAAAAAATAAAGGTTATAAAAATATTTTTCATTTAAAGGGTGGGATCCTTAAATATCTCGAGGATATTTCAAAAGAAGAAAGTCTTTTTGAAGGTGAATGTTTTGTATTTGATAAAAGAGTCGCTTTAAATCACGAATTAAAAAAAGGTTCTTATTCAATTTGTCATGCATGCGGAATGCCAATTTCTAAAGAAAATCAAAAAAAAGAGGAATACATAGAAGGTATTCAATGTCATTTTTGTATTAACAAATTTACCGATAAAGATAGGAAAAGATTTGAAGAAAGACAAAAACAGATTAATAAATCAAAAGGGGAAAATCAGAAATTATATAAGAATTAATTTTAAAATTATGCAAGTCGAAGAATTACAAAATATAGCATTTTCATTAGGACTAGTAATAAAAATCCAAGTAAGAGAAACACTTGGATTATGTTTTTTTAAAATTGTTATAGCAGAACAAAAAAATAATGTAGTAAAAATTTGGGGGGAGATGAAAGGTTGGACTGTCTTAAATAAACAGGGAATTCAGCTCGATACGTTAAGGATACTTAGTACCTCTCCTCCTTTTGTTTCAGAATTAATATGGGCCTCTACCATGGCTTGGGCAATCGAAAAAAAAACGAGTAAGAAAGCAAGATTGTTAGCTATATATGACACCGAAGGGTATAGTAAAAAGCTTGTTAGATATTTTAAGATTATTGGTTTTAAAATTGTTAAAGAAGTTGGTTCCAGCCCACTAGATCTCTTTTTAAGACTAGTTTGGGGGGGGGCAGGAACTTTAATGAAAGGTGATTGTTTTCATATCTTAAACAAACTCGAAAAAAAACTTTCTTCTATTGGTAAGCCTTAACCAGCATGATAACTACTTCTAACTAGTGGTCCACAAGATACTTTTTTAAAACCTAATCTTGCAGAAAAACTTGCCAGATATTCAAATTCACTTGGTGTCCAATATTTTTGAACTGATAAATGCTTCAATGAAGGTCTTAAGTATTGTCCAATTGTAATTTGATCACAATCAACTTTTTTTAAATCAAGAATAGTAGTTTCTATTTCTTCTAATGTTTCTCCTAAACCCAACATTATTCCTGATTTTGTTTGAATATTAGGAGCAAT
>MDSV01091642.1_pt1 | contig 14167 bp, 16 predicted proteins | sample 810851 | NCBI WGS metagenome assembly MDSV01 (sample SAMN05326640, study PRJNA326480) | marine metagenome | isolation source: seawater | place: Atlantic Ocean: North East | collected 2012 | reverse complement strand
CTAAGCGTACAGCACGTCAGGGTCGTAACCCACAAACTGGTGCTGTTATTCAGATCAAAGCTTCTAAACAACCTAAGTTTAAAGCTGGTAAAGAATTGAAAGACGCCGTTAACTAATTTAACCGCGTTTTTTTTATAAGATTTTAATGGCTGCGCTTTAGGGTGCAGCCATTTTTTATTGGTTTTTATGAACAAAAAAGCTTGAAATGCTTGGCAAAACCAATTATTGATATCCTTCTTGATCTTGATGGGTGATTAGCTCAGTTGGTAGAGCATCTCGTTTACACCGAGAGGGTCAGCGGTTCGAGCCCGTTATCACCCACCAGCCTTCGCCTTTTAGGCTTCGGCTCGGCAAGCCATTTTAGGATCAGATATTTATTTTCCACTAAAGATGTTTTATGTTTGGCGAAGGCTGTCGCGCTGAAGCGATAGCGTAAGCGGACATATAATATGAAATACGTATATATTCTTCAAAGTGTAACTGATGAAACTAAGTTTTATTCAGGTCTGACAGATGATTTAAAGTTGAGGCTGAAGAAACACAATGACTTAGAAGTAAAGCATACGTCAAAATATGCACCATGGAAAATAAAGACTTATTTGGCATTCTCTATAGAGGCGCAAGCCGTGTTATTCGAGCGCTATTTAAAAACAGCATCAGGCCGTGCCTTCGCAAAGAAGCGATTATAGTATATTTCTAGGCTGCGGCTCGGCAAACCATCAAATCATTTCTTCTTGCGCATCAAATACATAAAACATATAAATAATTATGTCTGTATTTGATATTCTTATTCGTTATTACCCAGCTTTTTTTCAAGGCCTTATGGTGACTATGCAATTATCAGCCATTATTTGGCTGAGTGGTATTTTTATTGGTACCACGATTGGCGTTTTATCTAATCGATATCAAATAGGTGTAGGTATTCCTGCCCGCATTACATCTTTTTTACTGTCAGGCATTCCGATCCTTGTTTTTCTCTTTTGGCTGCATTATCCGGCTCAGGCGATGTTTGATATTGTGGTTGATCCTTTTTATACAGCAGCCCTCACTCTTTCTATTGTTAATATATTTGGGGTGGCTGATTTGGTGCGGACGGCGCTTGATGATTTTCCTAAGCAGTATTTAACAGCGGCGAAGGTCTCAGGCCTTACCCGTAAGCAAACTATTTTGAATATACAACTGCCACTTATTTTTAGGCAGGTATTGCCAGGGCTGTTGTTATTGCAAGTAATGATGTTGCATACAACGTTGTTTGCGTCACTTATTTCGGTGGAAGAAATTTTCCGTGTGGCACAGCGTATTAATGCGCAGATTTACCGCCCTGTAGAGATTTATACAGCACTTGGCGTGTTCTTTTTAATGGTGTCTCTACCTATTAATGGTTTTGCTTTGTGGTTTAAAGCGAAGTTCACTCGTGATATTTCGGAGAGTTAATATGAGACAAATGATTCTTACACTCCTTATATACCTTTTAGCTATGCCTGCTGCCTTCGCAAAAGATAAAGAAAGCACCTATGACCGTGTGATACGTACGGGAGAAATACGGTGTGGCTACCTTCCTTGGCCACCCTTATTATCTAAAGATATGAACACAGGTGAGGTTGAAGGACCGGTTGCGGACTATATTAATCGCATAGGAGAAGTTTTAGATCTAAAAATTATTTGGAGCACTGAGTTAAATTTAACCACGTATTTACAAGACTTGAATAATAAACGTTTTGATATGGAGTGTGGCGGCGGGTGGCCTAATGCTATTCGTGGAAAATATGTCGATTACACAGCACCCATTTTTTATATGCCCTTTCAAATTATAAAAAGAAAAGGTGACTCACGATTTACTGATTTGGTGGCGTTAAACGATCCAGATTTCACCATGGCGATTATGGATGGTGAGAATTCAGCGGCGACAAAGCAACTTAAATTCCCAAAGTCCAACGTCGTTGAAATTCCTTCTTCGGGGCAAGTATCAGATTTAATTTTAGCTGTTGCGACAAAGAAAGCAGATTTTACTGTCGTGAATACGCCTTCTGCCCTTGCGTATATGCAGAATAACCAAGATAAGATTGAATTGGTTGAACCGCCAGTAAAATATATCCCGATTAATATTTCTATAGCCCAAGACGAACCAAAGCTTAAAACAATGTTGAATGTTGCCACAGAGCAATTGGTTTTATCGGGTGAAATAGACCAAATTCTTAAAAATCATGACCCTGAGCACGCCTCCTACGTGCGTGTTGCAAAACCCTACATAGAGGAGCTGAATAAATGAAATATATAATCACAGTTTTCTTATTAGTGTTTTCTATGCCTGCCTTTGCAGGTAAGTCATACGATCATTTTGAAAAGACGAATACATTGCGCTGTGGCTTCCAATATTGGGATGGGGGCGTTGCCAAGAATGAAGAAACGGGCGAAATGGAAGGCTTTATTGTTGATTTGACCAATGAGTTGGCCAAGACAGGCGGTTTCGAGGTCGAGTGGGTTGGGCCGATTGATTGGGGTCAGGTCAAGGCTGAATTAGCGTCAGGTAAAATTGATGCGATGTGTGCAGGGATGTGGCAGGCAGGCCAAAAAGCGCGCTATATGATCTTTTCAGAGCCATTTGCGTATCAGGGTGCTGAAGCATTTGTTAGGCCAGATGAAACCCGTTTCACGAAAGATTTTCAGAATATCAATGATCCATCAATTACGATTGTTGTCGTCGATGGTGATAATGACCAATTTATAGCGAATGCGCAATTTCCGAAAGCGAAGCAGTTTTCTATGCCATTGGGTGCGTCTGATACAGACAAGCTGCAAGCTGTGACGCATAAAAAGGCCGATATTGCCTTCACTGCGCCAAGCTTGGGATATCAATATATGCTAGCTAATCCAGACACTATAAAGCGCCTAAGTCCTGAGAACTATTTGCGTGTGTTTGGTAATACCTATGTGGTCAATTCAGAAGAGTTCCAACTCATGCACTATTTAGAAACACTTTTGGCGGAACTGGAAAATGCGGGGTATGTCGATCAGTTGATCGATACCTATAGTAAAGATTATCCATTGATATTTATTAAGAAGCAGAAGCCATATGTAGGTGCTGAATGAAATATTTTTTAGCTTTTTTAGCCTTTGTTTTTTTGAGCTCAACGGTATATGCCGAGACATCATTTGATCGTGTTCTAAAAGACAGAACAATAAGATGTAGTTATGCGTCATTAGCCCCTTTTATGATTATTAATGCTAATACGCAAGAAAAATCAGGGATTTTTCCTGAAATTATGACAGAGATTGGGCAGCGGTTAGACCTTGATATTGATTGGGTTGAAGAGGTGTCCTATCCGCAGATCGCAACGGGCTTGCAGACCAAACGGTATGATGCGTTTTGTGGTACTTTGTGGGCAACACCTGCAAGAGCGTCTTCTATGACCTTTACTAAGCCTTTATATTATCAAGCGGTGCATGCCTGCGTTGCCGATAAAAATACTGCCTATGATAATTCAGTAGAAGCACTTAACAGTGCCGATAAAAAATTGATGGCTTATGATGGCGATGTATCTATGCAGTTAACGAAGGCTCTGTTCCCAAAAGCGGAGATCACTACTATCCCTGATATGATGTCTTTTGCAGAAGCGATGCAGTGGATATCGACAGGCAAAGTTGATGCTGTGGCGACATGTAACAAGCTTATTATGGAGGACTTTAACAAAAACGCTGATAAGAAAGTAAAGCTAGCTAATCCATCGACACCCCTGACATATGTTATGGCGCCGATTGGTGTCGGTTTAAATGAAACAGCGTTAAGTGATATGTTAAGCGTTGCTATTTTCGATATGCAAATGGACGGCACATTAGATCGTATTTTGAGCAAATATATGACAGATTATGAAGACGAAATGATTATTCCAAAGGTTAAATAAAATGAAGTATTTATTAATAGCATTTTTATTGATTTTTTCTTGCTCAGTACAGGCCGAAGAAAAAGCACTTGAGCGTGTTTTATCTAAGGGTGAAATTAGATGTGGTTATGGTATTTCACCACCTGTTTTAGTTGTGGACCCAAATACAGGCGAGATTTCAGGGCTTGATTATGATGTCTGGCAAGAAATAGGCAAAGAGTTAGATGTGAGAATTATCTGGGCTGAAGAAGCGGGCTGGGGTGTTTATAATGAAGGCTTAAAGGCTGGGCGTTATGATGCTTTCTGTTCACAGGTCTGGCCCAATCCAACGCGCTTGAAACACTCTTCCTTAGCAGGGCCAGTAGTTAGCAATGCACTTAAAGCTTATGTTCGCAAAGATGATACACGTTTTGATGGCAACCTTGAGCGCATAAATCAAAGTGATATTAAAATTCCTGCTGTTGATGGTGATGTTTCTGTGACGATGGCAAAAAATAGATTTCCGAATGCGCAAATACTGGCCTTGCCAGAAATGGCAACTGTGGCTGACTTGTTTATGTCAGTTATAACCAAAAAAGCTGATGTAATGTTTTTAGATGAGTCGTTCTATCAAGAGTTAAGCAAGGTACACGGGGATGTTCTACGTCCTGCAAAAGATACAGCACCAGTATTTGTTTATGGAGGTTACTATTCATTTAAGCAAGGGGAATACCAATTGAGAGATATGGTTAATATTGCATTGAAACGAATTATAGACGACGGTCGTTTGGAAAACATAGCGCTTCGTTATTCAAATAAATATTTGCTTCCTACAAAAAGTTATGAGGTGCAGAAATAATGCTCATTGCTAAAAATATTCATAAATCGTTTGGTGATAAGAAAGTTCTTAATGGCCTTGATTTGACGATTAAACCCGGTGAGATTACGTGTGCGATTGGTCCAAGTGGAACAGGTAAGACAACATTATTACGGGCACTTGGTTGTTTGGACTATCCAGAGCAGGGCAGTATTGAAATTGATGGTCTTAAACACAATTTCCCATTAGCTGATAGTGCTGAACCGCCGCATCCATGGCCGCATATGACAGTGGTGTTTCAATCGCTCTTTCTATGGCCGCATATGACCTTGCGTGAGAATATTATGTTACCAGCACGTAATTGTAATCCGAATGCGGCCAAAGATATTGAAGGGCTTATTAATATCTTTGATATGGAGCACTTTATAGATAAATTTCCAAATCAGGCATCAATTGGCCAGCGTCAGCGTGTGGCGCTCGTAAGGGCACTTTTATTAAACCCGAAATATATTTTGATGGATGAGATCACGTCTGCTTTGGATGTTGAGCAGACGGCTAAAATTTTGACAAAACTGACGCATTTAAAAGAACGTGGTATCGGTATTTTTATTATCACCCATGAGCTCGGCTTTGCACGGAATGCTGCCGATCATATTGTGTTCTTAGATGATGGACGTGTTGCAGAAGATGGTGGCCCAGATATTTTGAAAAATCCTCAAACACCACGCCTTAAAGAATTCCTTCAAATGGCCTCTGAAATATTCTAATCGAAGATTATTTTTCTATAAGTTCTTCAGCCAAAGATATTGCCGCCTCATAAGAAGAAGTTACTCTAAGTGTGCTTTGATTGTCTTCTACACCTGATTTTTGTAGAATCGCCGCAGGTTGCTGTTGTAAACCACTTAGGATAATAACTGTCTTTTTGTCCTGACAGTCTTTTAAGAGTTGTAATAGCGCATTAAGTCCTGCGACATCAATATAAGGCACAAGTTTCATCCGTAATATCAGTATAGATGGTATATGATCCATGGCACGTAATGTGTCCAGCAAGCTGCCTGCAACCCCAAAAAAGATAGGCCCTGTTAATCTAAAAACTTCTACGCCTTGTGGAAGATCATCACGTTGTGTCTCGTCTTCAGCTGTGTCATCAAGATCGTGTCTGTGTCGTCCTTGTGTGCGTAAAACAGAAGACTTGCTCATTTCATGGATAAATAGGAGTGAGGCTAAAGTCACGCCCACGCCGATGGCAACGGTCAAATCTACGAGTACGGTGAGGGCAAATGTTAACAGCATAACAGTACGGTCACTCTTGGATAAGCGTAAGATGTGGAGAAAATGATGAGTCTCGCTCATATTCCAAGCCACAATAAATAAGATGGCTGAAAGTGTTGCTAGAGGAACGAAGGCGATAATATCCATCGCAAAAAGCATAAACAGAAGAATGAAAATAGCATGAGATATACCTGCGACAGGTGTTTTGCCGCCTGATTTAATATTGGTCGCTGTCCTTGCTATAGCCCCTGTGGCAGGCATGCCTCCAAAGGCAGCAGAGGCGATATTAGCGATACCTTGGGCAATCAGTTCTTGGTTGGAGCGATGTTTATAGCCCGTCATACCATCAGCAACCATTGCGGAAAGTAATGATTCTAACCCTGCAAGAAAGGCTATAGTGAAGGCGACAGGGATGATGTCCAAAATTTTGTCTATGCTCCAATCAGGCATAGTAGGCATAGGAATTCCTGCTACGATATCAGGGAAGCGTGAACCAATCGTATCAATATGGAAGTCTCCTAAATACACAACAGCACTGCTTATGATAACGGTGATAAGATAGCCTGGTAATTTAGGGTTTAGTCGTTTGAGTAAAATGATAGCTAAAAGGGATGAAAGCCCTACGGTCAATGTTGTTAAATCGATGGTGTTGATATGGCTGAAATAGCTGTGCCATTTATCAATGAATTCAGCAGGGATGTTTGAAATGCTTAGGCCCAAAAAGTCTTTGATTTGTGATGAGGCAATAATGACGGCAATGCCTGCTGTAAATCCAGTGACGACAGGGTGGGGGATATATTTTATAATCTGGCCAAATCGTGCATAGCCCGCAATAATGAGGATAAGCCCCGCAACAAGCGTTGCTAAAATAAGGCCATCATAACCATGCTGGGCAATGACATTAAATACAACAACAATGAATGCACCTGTTGGTCCGCCGATTTGAACCCGTGAGCCACCTAGAAAAGAAATAAAGAATCCTGCGATAACAGCCGTTATAAGACCTTTGTCAGGCGATGTGCCACTGGCAATAGCCAGCGCCATTGAAAGTGGTAGGGCAATGATTGCAACAGTAAGTCCTGCCAGAATATCTGCTTTTAGGGACGAAAAGTTGTAGCCGTTTCGAAGTAAGGAAAATAATTTAGGCGTAAAATCTGATGAAAACATATAAAGACTCACTCTCAATTTCCTTTATAGTATCATCAGAGAAAGATATTTAATACGGACAGAATGTGATAATTATATATCTATTATGATTCATAATAAGCCTTTATGGTCTGGTCTTTGCGGTAGATGTCCTAATTGTGGGCAAGGTAAATTGTTTAAATCTTATTTAAAGCAACATAATGAATGTGCTGTCTGCCATGAAAATTTCTCGCATATTAATGCAGAGGATGCGCCACCATGGTTGACGATTCTGATTGTCGGTCACATTGTGGCGCCGTTTCTGATTTTCTTTAAACAAGACGTTTTCTCTGAGGCGATTGATTTAGCCCTCGTGGTTTTTATGGCACTTTTTCTTGTGATAACTATCTTACCCTTGGCTAAAGGATTTTTTATAGCTGCTATTTGGCTGACTCAGAAAAAGAAAGTCTAATCACTGCACTGCAAAAGACTTAATAGCGTGCAATTGAGATGATTCATGGTAAAAATAATGGAAAAGGAGTTCTTGAATGATTATTGGATGTCCAAAAGAAATTAAAAACCATGAATATCGTGTGGGGCTAGTGCCTGGTTCGGTAAAAGAGCTTGTTGGCCATGGGCATAAGGTAATTGTTGAAACTGGCGCAGGGGCTGGCATTAATTATGATGACAAGGCCTATAAAGAGGCGGGGGCATCAATCGTTAAAACAGCCAAGGATGTTTTTTCCAAAGCCGATATGATCGTCAAAGTGAAAGAGCCCCAGGCTGTTGAGTGCGCTATGCTGCGAGAAGATCAGATTCTGTTTACCTACTTGCATCTGGCGGCAGACAAGCCACAAGCCAAAGCTTTAATGAAATCAAAATGTGTGGCGATTGCTTACGAAACTGTGACCGATCAAGAAGGTGGGTTACCGCTTCTACGTCCCATGAGTGAAATTGCTGGACGTTTATCTGTGCATGTGGGGTCAGGACTGCTTCAAAAACATGAAGGTGGCTTAGGGCGTCTGATAAGCGGTGTGCCGGGTGTCTATCCTGCACGTGTTGTCATCATTGGTGGTGGTGTAGCTGGCTTTAACGCAGCTCGTATGGCTGTTGGGCTTGAGGCGAATGTTACGATCATGGAAAAATCACAAAACCGCATGCGCTTTTTGGATGACTATTTCAAGGGATCTGCTCGCATTGTGCATTCAAATAAAGAAAATTTAGAGAATCTTATTCCTTATGCTGATTTAGTGATTGGGGCAGTGCTTGTGCCCGGTGCGTCTGCACCACGTTTAGTGACTAAAAAAATGCTTAAACAAATGAAATCAGGCGCAGTCCTTGTTGATATAGCGATCGACCAAGGCGGCTGTTTTGAGACCTCTAAGCCAACGACGCATCGTGATCCTACCTATGTGGTTGATGGTATCTTGCATTATTGTGTGGCCAATATGCCGGGGGCTGTACCTTTGACATCAGCTTTGGCACTGAATACAGCGATCTTGCCGCATGCGCTTGCGCTTGCAAATAAAGGCTGGAGGCGGGCTGTAGCAGAGGATACCCATTTGAAAAATGGCCTGAATGTGGTTCAGGGAAAAATTTGTAATAAAAATGTTGCAGAAGCACTTCAACTTGAGTATACAGAGTATTCTTAAAGCAATGCGCGGGTGTAGCTCAGTTGGTTAGAGCGCTGGCCTGTCACGCCGGAGGCCGCGGGTTCAAGTCCCGTCACTCGCGCCACTGCTTCGCTAAAGCTACGCAGTGCTTCGCGTAAGCGAGGTACTAAGTAGATTTAATGCGAACAGTGTTCTGCGAAGCTTTAGCGAAGCAGTACAATTAAGAGCTCTTTATGTATTTTGTGTATCTTATTCAAAGCGAAAAACATCCCGATAGAACCTATATAGGTTTTTCCAAGAATTTTGAAAAACGGTTAAATGAACATAATCAAGGAAATGTCTCCGTTACTAAAAGCGGATTGCCTTGGAAAGTAAAAGTATTGCTTCAATTTGAAGAAGAGCAGAAAGCTAAGGATTTCGAGCTTTATTTAAAGCATGGATCAGGCCATGCCTTTGCCAAGAAAAGATTTTGGTAATTACCCAATATTTTGTTTCATCTCTTCAAGTTCTAGCCAGCGGGTTTCAGCCGATTCTAGAGATATTTGTTTCGCCTTGAGCTGTTTGGTAAGGTCAAAAAATTGATCTTTATCTTTTTGGTAGAGGTCAGGGTCTGAGAGCTTTGTTGTCATCTCAGCTATTTCTGACTCGAGCTTTTCTATACGCTTCGGTAATTTCTCTAATTCATGTTTGTATTTATAACTAAGTTTGTTCTCAGTCTTCTTTGGTGTTGCTGTCGGTGCGTTAGATGTTTTTTGTTTAACGCTTTTTTGTTCTTTACTAGGTTCTTCTTTGAGGCTGTTTTTATAGGCTAAATAGTCTGAATAACCCCCAATACAGCCATCGACAACACCATTCCCTTCAAAGGCTAGAATCTTTGTGACTGTTTGGTCGAGAAAGTCACGATCATGTGAGACGATAATCAATGTGCCCTTGTATTTTGCTAAAATTTCTTCGAGCATATCCAATGTTTCCATGTCTAAATCATTGGTCGGCTCATCGAGCACAAGACAAGTCTTTGGATTGGCTAAAGTCTTTGCCAGCATAAGACGGTTTTTCTGCCCACCTGACAATGTGCGGGCAGGCTGGCGTACATCTTCAGGGTCAAACATAAAGTCTTTAAGATAGGCGACCACATGGCGCTCTTTACCCATGACATTAACGTGGTCGCCACCTGTGGGGCAGAGGTTTTTCCACGGTGTTTCATCAAGCATAAGGTCAGAGCGTTTTTGATCGAAGTAAGAAAACTCTAATTCCTTACGGACTTTAACGCTACCGCTATCAGGCTTTGTTTCTTGTAAAAGCATTTTTAAGAAGGTTGTTTTACCAGAACCGTTTTTACCCAAGATACCGATGCGGTCACCACGCATGATACGCATATTGAACTTATCCAAAATAAGGATGTCTTCGCCATTTTCTTTCTTAAACGCTTTATGGACATTGTAATATTCGGCAACGATTTTCGATGATTTCTCATCAACCGTTGGTTCTGGCATTCGGATTTTTGAGACAACACGGTTATAGGCCGATTTATCAGCCTTTAATTTGTCACGCATTTCACGCATTTCAATGACTCGGCGTTCATTGCGTTTACGGCGTGCCTTCACACCTTTGCTCGCCCATTCAACTTCACGTTCAACAATCTTCGCGCGATTTTTTAGTTCACGTTCTTCTTGTTCTAATAGCATTGTTGACCAGTCGTCAAAATCAGCAAAGCCACTTGGTGCGACACGAATTTGTCCACGATCCAGCCAAAATACTTTATTTGTGATATTGGCAAGGAATGTTTTGTCGTGGGAAATACACAGTAATGTTCCTCGGTAGTTATTGAGGTATTCTTCTAGCCATTGGATCGCTTCTAAATCCAAGTGGTTTGTTGGCTCATCAAGCATTAAAAGGTCTGGCTCTTCAACCAATGCCCGAGCAAGGCCAGCGCGGCGAAGTTGTCCGCCTGATAAATGAGTCATCATCGCTGTTTTATCGAGGTCTAAGGCTTCACAGACGACATCGACTTTATAGGCGTAGAATTCTTTGTTCTCATCATCAGGTATTTCTTCAAATATGAAGTCGAAAACCGTTTCACCTTTTTTAGGAATGATATCTTGCTTTAAATAGCCAATGGTTAGGCCGATTTCTTGCCAACGCTCGCCACCATCTAGCTCTTTATTGCCTAGAATAATGTTCATCAGTGTGGTTTTTCCAGAACCATTGCGGCCAACAAGCGCAATACGACTGCCTTGGTGAATATTGAATGTCAAATCCTGAAAAAGAGGCTTTTCAGTGTATTTCACAACGGCGTCTTTAACGCTTAAAATGAGGGGTGCTGCTGCCATAGGGCAGTGTATACATGATTTACCGGCAGCTGTGCAATGTTAAATAATATTGTGACTTTTTTCGTTTAATTAACGAATAGGAAGATTAGGTAAACAATAACGGAAAAAAATGAGATGCGATTTTTAGCTTTAATAATCATGCTATGTTTTGCTAGTTTTTATGGGATGGCTCAAGCGGAACCTGTGTATACAGGTGTGTTTAATGATTTAGCGGTTAGTGGCTATGATACAGTAGCTTATTTTGCTCAAAACAAGGCTGTTGAAGGTGAAAAAAGTATCTCGGTAGATTGGCAAGGTGCCGAATGGCGTTTTTCCTCTGAGCGGAATAAGCAAACTTTTTTAAATAATCCTGAAAAATATGCACCGCAATATGGGGGTTATTGTGCTTATGCATTGGGTGCTAAAGATGATCTGGTTTCTTCTGATCCACAGTCGTGGACAATTGTGAATGGTAAGCTGTATTTGAACTACGATAAAGATATACGTGATCGTTGGATAGAAAATAAAGATGATTTTATCGCCGAAGCTGATAAAAATTGGGTAAAGTATAAGGATAAATAAAAAACTTCTGCAATAAGACCCTAGACAGAGCATAGAGAACACCCTATTTTTGTGGGTGAAAGGTTCACTATGTTCGATACTGCATTTCTATCTGAGTATTTCCCGATTTTGTTGTTCATTTTCATAGCCATGATTATGTCTGTGGCGATGATTGTTGGCTCAATGTTGGCGGGTAATAATCGTCCAGATACTGAGAAACTATCGGCTTATGAGTGTGGCTTTGACGCTTTTGATGATGCGCATGGCAAATTTGACGTGCGTTTTTATCTTGTGGCTATTTTGTTTATCATTTTCGATTTAGAGGTGGCTTTCCTCTTTCCATGGGCCGTATCCCTTGGTGATATTGGTCTTTTTGGTTTTTGGTCAATGATTCTATTTTTAGGGGTGCTTACTGTTGGTTTTCTCTATGAATGGAAAAAGGGCGCGTTGGATTGGGAGTAATGATGTTTAAAGGATTTATGTTGCGGCATTTTGGCCAGCTTTTAAAAGGTAACAATAGAATGGTTAGAGCTGATTATCAGCGTTTTCTTTGGATAAAGCCTGGTAATGTGGATTATAACTTGATGGGGATAAATCATGGGCCACGATAGAAAAGTTATAAAAGCGCCGACCGTTCCTTTAACAGGGTTCAATAATTATCCTGAGGTTATTAAAGGTTCTGAAGGACATGCGGCACAGCTTATTCAAAAAGAAGTGAATGATAAGGGGTATATCCTTACGGCAGCTGACAAATTATTCGACTGGGCAAGAACGGGATCATTATGGCCGATGACTTTTGGTTTGGCATGCTGTGCAGTGGAGATGATCCACGCCTATATGAGTCGTTATGACCTTGATCGTTTTGGTGTCATTCCTCGTCCATCTCCGCGTCAATCGGATGTGATGATTGTGGCGGGTACATTGACGAATAAAATGGCACCAGCACTTCGTAAAGTTTATGACCAAATGCCAGAACCACGTTGGGTGATTTCGATGGGCTCATGTGCTAATGGTGGTGGCTATTACCATTATTCTTATTCAGTGGTAAGAGGTTGTGACCGTATCGTGCCAGTTGATATTTATGTACCAGGTTGTCCACCAACGGCAGAAGCGTTGATCTACGGTATTATGCAGTTACAGAAAAAAATTCAACGTGAAGATACAAGGATCGTACGATGAGTGAGCCTGTACCAGCCCCCGTTAATTTGAATGATGAAGCTTTGCTTGATCTTGGCGATCATATCAAAGAACATTTAGGTGAGATCGTTATAAGTGCGGAACTTATTAAGAGTGAACTTATCTTAACGGTGCAGCGTGAATCGCTTTTAAAAGCACTTCGTTTTTTACGTGATAATAATGAATGCTATTTCTCCCAACTTGTTGATATTACAGCGATTGATTACCCGAATAAGCCAGAACGTTTTGCGATTGTTTATAATATGCTTTCTATGCGTCAAAACTTGCGCATTCGTGTTAAAACTTTCACCGATGAAGATACGCCTGTGCCATCTGCGACTGCTTTATTTAGTGCAGCGAATTGGTATGAGCGTGAAACGTGGGATATGTACGGCGTGATGTTCTCTGGGCACCCAGATTTACGCCGTATTTTGACTGATTATGGTTTTGAGGGGCACCCACTTCGTAAGGAATTCCCCTTAACAGGCTTTAATGAGGTTCGTTATGATGAAGAACAAAAGCGTGTGGTGTATGAGCCTGTGAAACTTCAGCAAGACTTCCGTAATTTTGATTTTCTCAGCCCTTGGGAAGGTATGACAGATGTTCAGCTTCCAGGTGATGAAAAAGCAACAATCCCTAAAAATATGGGTAAAGAGGTTACTGGCGAATGAGTAAAGTGGTAAGTAAAGACATTTCTGATGAAACACAGATTAAGCCTTATACGCTTAACTTCGGGCCTCAGCACCCTGCGGCACATGGTGTGCTGCGCCTTATTTTGGAAATGGATGGCGAGGTTGTTGAAAGAGCTGATCCACATATCGGCTTGCTGCACCGTGGCACAGAAAAGCTAATTGAATATAAAACCTATACCCAAGCCTTGCCATATTTTGATCGTCTCGATTACGTAGCACCTATGAACCAAGAGCATGCTTTTGCTTTGGCTGTTGAGAAGTTGCTAGGCATTACACCGCCACCACGGGCGCAATGTATTCGTGTGTTATTTGCTGAATTAGGGCGTGTGCTTAACCATATTCTTAATATTACTACATTTGCGCTAGACGTTGGTGCGATCACGCCAGCTTTATGGGGTTTTGAAGAGCGTGAAAAAGGGATGGAGTTTTATGAGCGTGTTTGTGGTGCAAGGCTGCACGCAAATTATTTCCGCCCTGGTGGTGTTGCGTTTGATTTGCCGCCTGGATTGCTGGAGGATATGGATGATTGGGCAGATGAGTTTCCAAAATTCCTTAATGATCTTGAAACGCTATTAAGTGAGAACCGTGTCTTTAAACAACGTACTGTGGATATTGGCGTTGTCTCTGAGAAGCAAGCACTTGATTGGGGTTTTACGGGTCCGATGTTGCGTGGCTCTGGTGTGGCGTGGGATTTGCGTAAGGCACAGCCTTATGACGGCTATGAGAATTATGAGTTTGATAT
>MDSV01098358.1_pt1 | contig 14169 bp, 14 predicted proteins | sample 810851 | NCBI WGS metagenome assembly MDSV01 (sample SAMN05326640, study PRJNA326480) | marine metagenome | isolation source: seawater | place: Atlantic Ocean: North East | collected 2012 | reverse complement strand
TTTTCTCTAATCAAGGCTTGCTTGGCGGGTTAGACCTCCTATATTCTATCAATGCAATGATAATTGCACAGACTATTCTAATTACCCCTATATTGATTGGATTATCCAGAGAGACATTAGATAAATACTATTTAGAATATAATGATTTTTTAATATCCATGCATATATCATTCGCGAAAAGATTGCTCACTTTGGTTTGGGAAGCAAGACATTCATTAATAATTAATTTTTTAGCAGGTTTTGGCAGAGCTTTATCAGAGGTTGGAGCTATCATTATTGTGGGTGGGAATATAGCACACTTAACTCGCACTATGACGACAGGTATTGTCCTAGAAACATCAAGAGGCGATCTTACAATGGCAATAAGTCTAGGAATCACATTAATTATTATTGCATTAATTATCAATGCATTACTATACTTTGTGAAAATCTATGGTGAGAAAGAATATGCATAAAATCATCTCTGTCAATGGAGTTTCGATAACTATCAATAAAAAAGACATTCTGAATAATATTAATTTAGAAATATACGACGAAGGTATCTCTGTTATAACAGGGCACAATGGCGCTGGTAAATCAACCTTGCTAAAAATTATGGCAAAAATATTATATCCCACAGAAGGCAATGTTTCATATAATAGAGATATAACACATTTAGCATCTAGCTTTATTTTCCAGAAACCAATATTTTTGAATAGAACAGTTAAAGATAATCTTTTATATGCTTTAAAAAATTCTAAGGAAAAATCTAATAATGAATCATTGATTATGGAGCAGTTAGCTAAGTTTGATTTATCACATCTTTATAATTGTCCTGCAAAAAAGCTTTCCTCAGGTGAACAACAGCTAATAGCATTTATACGTTCAATTATAATAAAACCATTAATTTTATTTTTAGATGAACCAACAAGCAGTTTAGATAAAAAAAATAAAACACTAGTCAACCATATGTTACTGAATTTATCTGAGAGTATTAAAATAATTGTAACAAGCCAGAGTATGGAACAAACTAAGTTATTTACTGACAAACCACTAGTAATGCAAAATGGAATGCTTATATGAAATATTATTTATTATTAGCTACTATTTTAGTTTGTAATATATCATTTGGTAGCGATAATGAAAGTATAAGATTACTATCTACGACCTCAACTAGAGATTCTGGCTTGTTGCAGCACCTATTACCAAATTTTGAAAAAAAATATAAAATTCGGGTCCATGTTGTTGCTTTAGGAACTGGACAAGCACTACAAGCGGCTAAGAATTGTGATGGCGATATATTATTAACTCATGCCCCAAATCTGGAAAAAGATTTTATTGCAAGGGGATATGGTGAATCTCGAGATACACTTATGTACAATGATTTTGTTATTATTGGTCCAAAACAAGATCCTGCAAATATTAAATTAATGAAAAATGTATCGGATGTTTTTAAGAGAATAAGTGATACGGCTAGTCTGTTTATATCTCGTGGAGATGGTAGTGGAACCAATATATCAGAAGAAAATATTTGGAAAACTATGGGCTTTATCCCAAAAAATTCTAGCGGACAATGGTATTTAGAGTCCGGTCAGGGCATGGGATCAACAATAAATATTGCGATAGGTAAGGATGCGTATACATACGCTGATAGAGCCACATGGTTGAAATTTAAGAATAAAGCTAATCATTCAATATTATTTGAGGGAGATCGCTTGATGTTTAATCAATATGGTCTCGTCAGACTCAACCCAGAGAAATGTATCAATGCAAAAAATATTAGTATAGATTATTTCTATAAATGGCTGATATCTCAAGAGGGACAGTTTTTAATAGGCCAATATACCTACGAAGGCAGTCAGTTGTTTATTCCTAATTATGGAGTAGATAATGATTAATAATATTCTAAAATTATTGAGAGTAGAGCAATATACAAAAAACTTTTTTATTTTTGCTCCCTTGTTTTTCTCATTTCAATTCAGTCCCATAAATGCATATAATACAATTATTGCATTTATACTTTTCTCATTAACGGCAAGTTCAATATATATATTAAATGATATCTGCGATGTTGCTGAAGATAAATTACATCCAGATAAAAAAACAAGACCCATTGCTAGTCAGGCAATAAAAGTAAAAGATGCGTATGTTATTTGCTTCACCTTGATATTTTTTTCATTAACATCAAGCTATTATATTAATATCAATATATTTTATATATTACTCATCTACTTTATCATAAATATACTATATTCAATCAAGCTTAAGTATATTCCAATTATAGACATAATAATTATAGGAATAGGGTTTATTTTGAGATTATTTGTAGGTGGTTTTGCAATAAATGAAATGATAACAACATGGATAATCGCATTAACATTTATTTTATCTTTATTCATTGCATTAGCTAAAAGAAAAGAAGATTTTCATTTACTTATAGAAGGCAAAGCAACCAGGAAAAATATAGATTTTTATAATATAGATATTTTAGATAAATCTCTAAAATATTTATCTATCGCAATAGTTTTAATATATTTACAATTCACATTATCTCAAGATGTTATGATTAAATTTAATGAAAATATTTATATAACTACTATATTTGTCATTTGTGGCTTATATAGATATTTGCACTTAACTCTAGTCAAAAAATATAGCGGTGATCCGACTAGGATATTCTTAACTGATAGAGTATTGCAATCAATAATTTTATTTTGGTTACTATCCTTCTACTATATTGCAAGAATCATGTGATGAATAAGATAATTTTATATATTTACTTTGCAATAATAGCCACTATCATTAATATATTTTCACAATATTTAGTTTTTGAATTATATGAAAATCAATATACTATATATTTTGCAATAATAATTGGAACAACCTTGGGATTAATTTCTAAATATATCATGGATAAGGTTTATATTTTTAAATATGATAGTGAAAATATTTATGATTATAGCAAAAATTTTATTGCTTATATCATTACAGGTATTTTTACGACATTAATTTTCTGGTCCTTTGAGTTTTCATTTTATATTTTATTCGATGATGAAATTGCTAAATATATAGGCGCTATTATTGGACTTAGTATTGGCTATACAGTAAAGTATATTTTAGATAAGAATTTTGTTTTTAAGTAATAAGTTGAAAAAATATTCCTGGGGTTCACATCCCGAAATTAAATGTAGCGAATATGAACTAAAGACCCCCGTAGGTCTAAAGTCACTTATTTTAGATAATGATGAACTGATAGCACATGGCAATGGTAGAAGCTATGGAGATAGCTCGATTAATAAAAATATAGTTAATTGTATAAATTATAATTCTATTTTATCTTTCGATGACAAAGAAGGCATAATAGTTGCTCAAGCAGGTATATTGTTAAGTGATGTTATTAACATGATCGTTCCAAAAGGGTGGTTCTTGAAAGTTTCACCCGGAACAAAACTTGTTACTCTTGGCGGTGCAATTGCCAGTGACATTCATGGTAAAAATCATCATATAGATGGCTGCTTTAGTCAGTGTATAATAAGCTTTAATTTAATGTTGCCTAATGGGGAAATTGTTGAATGTAAAAAACCAGATGAGTTATTCTTAGCTACATGTGGAGGGATGGGGTTAACTGGTATTATACTAGATGCTAAAATTTCATTGATGAAAATCAAGTCAAAATATATTAACTCAATGTCAATTAAAACAAGAGATTTAAATGAAACATTTCAAATATTTGATGAAGGAAAAGAAAATAAATATTCGGTGGCATGGATAGACACAAGCGCTTATGGCGATAAAATTGGAAGAGCTTTAGTTTCAATAGGAGAATTTAGCAATGACGGCGATTTATCATATAAGCCAGATATGAATAAAATAACGATACCAAGTTGGACTCCGTCTTTCTTGATCAATACTTATACAATTAAAATATTTAATTTTCTATATTATAATCTACAATACCAAAAAATAAAAAAAACCAAAATGAATCTTAATAAATTCTTTTATCCCTTAGATAGGCTTAATCGATGGGATAATTTATACGGAAAAAATGGTTTTATGCAATATCAGTTTATCATACCAAAAACTCAAAGCTTTCAAGGGATCAAAGAAATATTAAAGTTCATATCCTTAGAAAAAATAGATTCATTCCTTGCCGTATTGAAACTTTATGGACCAGAGAATGAAAACTATCTCTCTTTCCCTTTAATGGGTTACTCGCTTGCAATAGATTTTAAGATTACAAAGGATCTCAATATATTTTTAAAAAAACTAGACCGGATAGTTTTAAAATATGATGGCAGGATATATCTATCTAAAGATGTCAGGATTGACAAAGTGACTTTTGAAAGAAATTATCCGAGGATTAATAAATTTAGAGCCTTGAGAAAAAAATATAAAATGGATTCCAAGTTCCAGTCTTTGCAATCGAAAAGGGTACAGATATAGGTATGCATAAAAATTTGAATTCTCCTCTTTTATTTTCATTTATTGTGCTTGGATCATTATTCTTTATTTTATTTTTAAATGAATACTTCTCAGATCCCTTGCTTTATGGCGGAGATCTATTTTTAGTCCAAATAAATAAATACTCAATGATAATGTATCTTTTTATATCTGTCGGAATATATTCTCTTGTCAAAAAACTATATTATGCGGACACTCATGTTTCTTATAAGATAAGTCAACGTTTAATATTCTATTATATCATTATCATATCATTTGTTTTCAAATTTTTGCTTTTGAAATTTAATATAATTACAGTCACAGAAGATATAACAGATTATCTTGATGGGATATTTATAAATGGTGAATTTAATCAATATAAGCTTTATGCTTACCTTGCGTATGCTGTTGCCTCGTTAACCGACAATTATAACGTATCTTTGACATATTTGAATATTTTATTGGGTAGTTTACTAACAGGTTATGTTTATAAGCTTATATATCAAATAAATCAAAACCAATTAATTGCATTAGTCACAACTATCCTCTTTTTATTTTTTATTCCTATCAACATGATTCAGTTACTACTAAGAGTTGATACATTATTTTTACTATTATTTACTTATGCAATTTACTCGCTATTTAAACAAATGGATGACAATCAAAATAGACAGATTTTAAGACTGAATATCATAATTTTTCTAATGTGTCTTTGTAGAGAGTCAACATTATATATGCTTCCCTTGTTTATCCTTATAGGTTTATTTGTTAAAGAAAATCGTTTTTTAACGCTTGCAAGCATGTCTCTTGTCATTATTATTACAACTTCTTTATTATCCTCCTATAATTTAAAAGAATATGGCATGAAGTCTAGGGTTAAAAATTATCATATGGCTTACAATTTAGTTCATTATGGTTACTTTAATGAAAGCATGGCGCAACATATAAGAGGAAAGTTAAGTGCAAATGCTCTTCAGCTTTATGATGATATTTATAAATCATATATAAACAGTGTTCCTCCTCACAAAAGGTCTGAGCTATTCACATCAGTGACATGGTTAAAGCCACATTTTAGAAGTGATACCGAAAACATTGTGCTTAAATCTACATTTACACCATATATCGGTGATTTTCATAAGAGCAAAGCATTATTGCTAACTGCACTCAGTAACTCTAAAAATGTTATGACATATGAACAACTTGAAAAAACGCTACATCATAGCTATTCAAAACTTGAGGATGAAGATCAAAAAAAATTAACCGAGTATCTTGCGAATCTGTTAACCCATAATTTCCTTTTAGATTCTTATCGGTTAAATGGTGAATCTAAAATAAAATGTTTATCTAATATTTCAGATAATAAAGATAAGCAATTGATATTTAGTACTAATTGTGTCGAAAAAAAATTAATAAATATAGGCGAAAGTTTTATGTCATCACAGTCTGATAATTGGTCATACAAAAGATTCTTACTGCCTTTTGTATGGAAATTTGATGATTTTAGCAGAAAATATATTCAGCATCCGCAAATTCATCATATCACAGAAATCGCACTTGCAATGCCCACGCTCTATATTAGTCAAAGTGCCTTAACTCTGCTTGGTATGTCTGGTTATTCACCTTTAAAAACTGGAATAGGGGTTAGCAATAATATTTACAATGACTCATTTATTCCTAAATTTATATCAATAAGCATACAAAAGTTTTATACAATTATATTTAATTTTTGGTATATTTTTGCATTATTAAATATATTAGGTGCATTATTATTTGTTAATAATGTAAAAATAAAGAGAGCAAGTATCCTTATGAGTTTAATACCATTATATTATGGAGTTTTTATAGTCTTCGCGGCACAGTTTGAGTTTTCAAGATTAATGATGCCTATTGCACCATTCATAATTTATAATTATGTTGCCGTTATAATCTTCATGTCCAAGGCATTTGTTAGAGATCAAGATATAAATGAATTATAGTAATCTATTATGAACTACTATAGAATTAATTGATGAAATGTTTGTTAAAAGATAGCTTTGTAATAATTACGATATATTTATCACTAGTACCTAATATCGCGTTAGCTTACATTGATCCAGGAACAGGAAGCATAATAATAAGTGCTATTGTGTTTGTACTGGCAACTATTGGTTATTATATAAGATTTGTAGTCCAAAAGATCAAAGAATTTTTTAGTTTATTCCGTCGTAAATAGTGAATCTTAAAATATGTTAGCGTATTTAAAACAATGGATTAGTGTTTGGGACTATCTAGCATTAGATATTAAAGATAAATATATCACATTTTATTCTGAAGGCAGAAATTATTGGCCATACTTAAAAGATATAATAATTTGTGTTTTGAAAATTACTAATATAGATATTTACTATATAACTTCCGATAAAAAAGATCCTGGCTTACAGTATAAAAATACAAGATTAAAGCATTTAGTTATAGATGAAGGGGTGCTAAGAAACTGGTTATTCCAAAATATAAATACAAAAATACTGATAATGACAATGCCTGATTTGGATAACTATGAAATTAAGAAATCCAAAAGAACTGAATACTATATTTACACCCATCATGCATTAAATAGCTTTTCTAGCGCACTGAGAAAAGGCGCTATTGATAATTTTGATATTATATTTTGTCCTGGACCTCATCATGTTGAGGAAGTAAAAATGCTAGAAAAATTTTATAATCTTCCCGAGAAAGTTATCATTCAAACTGGCTATTGTAAAATCGATATGTTGATACAAAAATATCAGAAATATAAGAAAAATATTAAGAATAATAAAAAGGAATTAATCTTGATTGCTCCAACATGGGGTAAAAATGGAATCATAGAAATAGGAAAGGGGATAGAAATAGTTGATTGTCTAATTAGTCAAGGTTATAGAGTTATTCTTCGACCGCATCCAGAAACATTTAAACATTCTTATGATGAAATTAAAAAAATTCAATCAAGATTTATTAATAATGAGGACTTTAGGTTTGAAAAAGATGTTTCTCGAGATGAAACTCTTTTTGAATCAACCGCATTAGTTACAGACTGGTCTGGCATTGCATGGGAGTATGCCTTGGCTTTAAAGAAACCTATTCTATTTTATGATACACCAGCAAGAATCAATAATCCGGATTTTCATAAACTTCCGATGGACTCATTTGAGAATCAAATGAGGAATAAGTGTGGACAAATATGGAATGGCAAAGATAATGTTACTGACATAATAAGTAATATAAACTCTGAGGATCTAGATGTGGGAAATTTTGTTTATAACATAGGGGCCTCATCACAGGTTGCAGCGCAATATATAAAAGAGCTAGCAGATGAGTAAAAAGACATTCATTTTATCAAGATTTTATCTCTATTTGACGATATCAATCACATTTCTCTATTTTTCATTAACTTATATAGGTTCATACACAAATATCTCTAATAAGGATATTATCTTAATTTCAATTTGGATTATTTTCATCTCTTTAGCTCAATATATAGCATTAAAATATAAACTAGTTGTTTTATATTCGCAAAAACTTACTCTCGCTATCTTTATATTTTCAAATATTTATGCTGTAAATTTAGTATTTAATGATGCATTAATCAAACAACCTTTTAAAATCGAATTAGCTTTAATGTTAATAGGGCTTTTCTTTGCTTACACGTTACTAAATATAATAAATGATTATAGAAAGCTGCGAAAACCTATTATTATATTTTTACTGTCTCTTACTACAATAATAATGTTAACGCCAAGCTTTTCAAAGTATTACGTAAATATGAATAAGTCGGAAGAGGTCGTGCAGCTCAAAATATTACCGATATCTTTTAAACAAAAACCAAATGTATATATTATAGGAGTTGATGCATTAGTTCCAAAGTCATTGCTTAAAAAACATCTTGAGTTAGATCGAACAGATCTGCATGATTTATTAGATGAAGACTTTATTCCATACAGAAATGTTTTTTCTGGAGGAGATAGAACAATACCATCCTATCTGTCTATGCTTTCTTTAACTAAAGAATACTGGTTTGCACTAGAAGAGGGCAATCCATTATGTAAATTTTGTCCAATATCATTAAATAGAAATAATTTATTCAATGGTTTAACCCCGAGTCCATTGCTGATGATATTTAAATCAAATGGCTATGAAACAACGACCGCTCATGAATGGCCTCACTTCGGACCATTTAAAGGGCCTTATGTGGATAACTACCTATTAAGAACTAGACAAGATGGTAAAAGGATGAGTCAATCAATTTGTGACTTGACCTCTCCAAGGTCCTCCTTAATTGGTTTTTTTGGTTATTGTAAAATTATAAATAAGTTCACTTTATTAAAGCAATATAAAGCTACAGAAAAACTGCATTATAAAGGCTTAGATTATAATCTTGCTTGGGATTTACAAAATATTGAGTCAATATCGTCTAAACTCAAACCTCAATTATACATAGGACATATACTTAGTCCTAGACATACTGCTTATGACTTTGATATTACAAATAATGAGCAATTCACCGAATTTCGTGAATACTATTTTGAAGCTGCTAATACCACGTCAAAACTACTTAAAATTGCTCTAGACAACATAAAAAAGAATGATAGCAATGCTATTGTTTATATCTGGGGCGATCATGGACCGGTTTTGTCCCAACATTTAACGTGGGATAAGAGAAATGATCCTACGTCTAGCAATAAACTTGTTAGGTCAACTAAGTTCTTTATACAAGATAGGCTGGGTTCATATGGTGGAGTCTATCATGATGGAAGTGTTTGTCAGAAATCTAGTTTTCAACATAAACGCATATACAGTACACCACAACATATACTCAAAGACATACTTTTTTGTTTATCGTCTGATGAATCACGAATTACCAACAAAGATTATTTTAATGATTTTATAAACGATAAGACTTTTGCTTATCCTAGAAGAACTCAAAAGAAAGCTATTTTAAGTGATATCATTAAATATAGTGATTATTTATATGAATAAAAGACATAATATATATTATACGAACATATATACGAAAGTACTCTATTGACAAGATATATGAAAAAAATAATTAAAAAGATAATGAATAAAATGGGCTATAGTTTATCGAAAATATCAGATGTTCATCATCCAATAGATCTATCTGAAGAAACAATAAAGATATTTAAGGAGGTAGAGCCTTATACAGCTACTAGCATAGAAAGGGTAAATGCCCTACTTGAATCTGTGAAATATATTTGTAAAAACAAGATAGATGGTGAGATAGTGGAATGTGGCGTTTGGAAAGGAGGATCATGCATGGCTATCGCAAAGGCATTAATGGAGTTGAATGAAACAACTAGAAAAATTTGGTTGTATGATACGTTTGAAGGCATGACAGAGCCCACTTCACATGATGTGGAAATAGAAACAGGTAAAAAGGGTAAAGAACTACTAGAAGGTGTAGAAAGAAATACAGAAAAATTCAATATGTGGGCATATGCGCCAAAAGAACTGGTAATAAAAAATATGAAGAAAACCGGCTATCCATCTGATAATATTAAATATATTATAGGTAAAGTTGAAAATACCTTAAAAAGCCAGAAACCTCAAAAGATTGCATTATTGAGGTTGGATACTGACTGGTACGAATCAACAAAGGTTGAACTAGAAGAGCTCTACCCTCTTATAGCTAGTGGAGGGATACTAATAGTTGATGACTATGGTCATTTTGAAGGCGCTAAGTTAGCTGTAGACGAATATTTTGCAAAACAAGAAAGAAAACCCCTGTTTAATAGGATTGATTATACAGCTAGATTAATAGTTAAAGAGTAATGAGATTATTATTGATAATGGGAAATCAACTATTTCCTATGAAATATCTAGCTAATGTAAGATTTGATGAAATTTATATGGCAGAAGATCAAGGTCTATGTACAAAACCCAAACAACACAAACTTAAAATATTATTTTTTTTATCATCAATGAGGTCCCATAGAGACCTTCTGCTCAAAAATAAATATAAAGTAAATTATCGTGATGTTAAATCAGAATTTACAACACCTTATATCGATAAATTACTGAAATTTATAGAAAAAAATAAAGTTAAAGAGTTACTTTTTTTTGAAATAGAGGATAAACTCTTTGAAAAAAAACTTATGAAGGCTCTCAAAACTAACAAAATATCACATGAATGTATTCAGTCTCCTATGTTTCTAATGTCCAGGAATGAGTTTAAAAAAGAATTAAAACACACCAAAAAACCCAAAATGTCACTTTTTTACATTCAGCAGAGAAAAAAGCTGGGGTTGCTGCTAGATAACGATAAGCCCGTTGGAGGTAAATGGAGTTTTGATACGGAAAATAGAAAAAAACTACCTAAAAATATCTTGATACCTGAGATTAAATTACCAAAAATTACACAAAATACTCGAGAGCTATCAGATTTTATAAATACTCAATTCGCTAAACATCCGGGCAATGCTAAGGAACACTGGCTTCCGACAACAAGAGCTCAGTCACTCGAATGGCTTGATTGTTTTATTAAAGATAGACTTAAACTTTTTGGCGACTATGAAGATGCAGTAGATACCAGGTCTCCTACCCTATTTCATAGCGCATTAAGTCCTTTGCTAAACATTGGATTATTGACTCCGGAAGATATAATAAATAAAGTAACAAAGAAAAAGAATATCCCTATTAATTCTCTAGAAGGTTTTATAAGACAGGTCATAGGCTGGAGAGAGTTTATTAGAGGGATTTATCAAAACTATGATCAAAAATTATCTATGACAAATTATTTCAATCATAATAAAAAAATGAGCCAAACCTGGTATACAGCAAAAACAGGCTTAGAGCCATTGGATTACTCAATTAAAAGAACAATTAAATTATCATGGTCGAGTCATATTGAAAGATTGATGATACAAGCAAATATAATGAACTTATGCGAAATTAAACCAAGAGACATTTATAATTGGTTTTTAGAAATGTACTCTGACTCGTCCGAATGGGTTATGTCTCCAAATGTTTATGGAATGGGCATTTTTAGTGACGGAGGTATATTTGCGACAAAACCATATATATGTGGCTCAAATTATTTTCTGAAGATGATGAATTTTAAAAAAGGACCATGGTGTGATGTGCTTGATGGATTATATTGGAGATTTATCGAAAAGAATGAAGTTTTTTTTAAAAGTAATCCGAGATCTTCCATGATGGTAGTTATGTTGAAAAAAATGAAGGATGAGAGAAAAAGAATAATATTTAAAAAAGCAGAAGAATTTATAAATCACAATACTTTAAAAATATGATAAAAGTTTATTTTAATAATAGTTGTAAAATCTGTAATATAGAAATATCTCATTATAAGAAAAAGAAAGTGGAAGGGATAGATTGGATAGATATTAGTGGCAACAATGAATTAATATCAGAATTAAAAAAATCACCTAAGCAATTACTCAGAAGACTACATGTTGCTAAAGATGCCAAATTATATGCCGGAGCTTCAGCTTTTATTTTATTATGGGAAAATCTCCCAAACTATAAATGGTTGTCAAAAATTTTATCATTGCCAATAATTTATCAATTCTTTTTTGTTTCATATGAATTAATTGCTTTTTTCTTATATCATAAAAATAAACATCAATTAAAATATTTTGAAAGTTAGAAAACACGACCTTCCTTCAAAAGTTTGCCAGACATGCGGATTAAAATTTACTTGGAGAAAGAAATGGGAAAAGGTTTGGCGAGACGTTAAATATTGCTCCAAAAGATGTTCGGCAAACAGAAAACTCTAGAATTTTAATCAAACTCTTTCAACAATTGCTCTCTTGCAATAATGTAATCATCCTCATCTAGATAGCCCTTCACATACTGTCTTTTTAATAACTCTAGCTGTTCTAATGTTGACGATATCATCTTTTGATATTCAGAACCCCTTGGCTTGGCACAGCCTTTTTTATTATATATAACTAAAAGATGCTCTTTTCTTTCAGAAGCATTATATTGTGCATGTATTGATGTTCCATAAGTAACAAAATATGCTGGAAAAAAGAATAGACCAGATAGAATATTCTCATCTGTAACACCTTTATTAGAATGAGCCATATCCTCGTTTAGGCTAGCTTTTTCTATGCCAAGCTTGAGTTCATTACAGCTCATCATCTGATCATTGGCCTGGACGACATCCATTGCCTTCGGGGTTGAGCATGATGATGCAAACATCATTAAAAAAATATAGATTATAAATTTATTATGCTTTTTGGACATATTTACTACCTTTTTTCTTTTCTATAGACCCATGGTTCTACCGGAACCAAGGTTTTCCATAATCCCATCTTGTTAATTCTAGCATGATTTTCAAGATTCATTAGATAGTTATTCTTTCTATATTTTTTATATACCCAAGCATTGCCACTTTTTATAAGTTTAGCATTTATATATATTGCAATATTTTTATCATAAATAAAAATATCCCCGATATCTCTTTTAAATCTATCTTTATATTCAGTATTTATAATAACAATTTTTTTTAATACATTTTTCTTAAGAAAATCGGTAGATTCTTTTCCAAATAATTGATCTTTTTCTGGCGCATCGATATATCTAAGTCTAACTCTTTTTATAATATCATTAGCTATTTTGACATCTATTGTATCTCCGTCAATCACCCTAGTAACTATTCCCTGATATTCCTCAGCATTAACAAAATTAGTTAATATGAAAAATAGAACTATTATAGGAAATCTAATAAAGATAGTTTTCATAATTTAGAAATAAAATCATAAATTTCTCTGGCAAAAGTATCTGTATCCACCAAAAATGAATCATGTCCTTGTACACAACTTAATTCTTTGTAATCAACTTTAGTGTTAGCAAGTGATAGAAGCTCTGCGATTTCTTTTTGTTGTTGCGGTGGAAATAGTATATCTGTTGAAACTCCTAAAATAAGCGCTCTCTCTATACTAGTTTTTGAAATAGCATCTATAGCAGATTCTCCATGATTTGCCACATCAAACCAATCCATAGCTCTTGAAAGATATAAGTAACAATTAGCATCAAAAATATTTTGAAATTTTACTGCTTGATGCTCAAGATAAGATTCAATTTCATACTCAAAACTTGTATTCTCAATCCCGAAAGTATTTTGATTTAATTTACTGTCGGCAGATTTCTTTCTTCCAAATCTTTGACTCCATTCTGAAGCAGATCTATAAGAAGTCATTCCAATTTTACGTGCAATACGAACTCCATTTAATGGAGGATTCTCATAAGAATAAAAACCATTATTCCATAACGGATCCTTTCTTATAACTTCCCTTTGCAATGATCTTAAGGCAATAGCATAAGGTAAAGCCTGTGTAGCTGTAGATATTAAAATTATATTTTTCACATAAGTATTATGTATTATAGAATATGCTAAGGCTTTCATACCTCCCAAGGAAGGTCCGATAAGGATATCGATCTTACTAATACCTAATTTTTTCAATAATAAATGTGAAGCATTCGCCATATCTTCGACAGCTAGCTCGGGAAATGTAAGCCTATAAGGTTTTTCAGTTTTACTATTAATTGAAACAGGACTTGTGGAGCCAAAGCAACTTCCTAAATTATTGATACAAATTACATAATATTTATCAGTATCTATAGCTTTTTTTGCACCCACCATAGATTCCCACCAACCAGGCGATTTGTTTTTTGATGAAGATGTAATATGCGAACTAGCAGAAAGTCCAGTAAAAACAACAACAACATTGTTTTCTTTTTTATTTAAAC
>MDSV01067707.1_pt1 | contig 14169 bp, 8 predicted proteins | sample 810851 | NCBI WGS metagenome assembly MDSV01 (sample SAMN05326640, study PRJNA326480) | marine metagenome | isolation source: seawater | place: Atlantic Ocean: North East | collected 2012 | reverse complement strand
TTTTCTAAGAATTTCATTTCTTTCATATTAAGTTTTGGACTTGAAAGTAATTTTTTGATTTCTTTTTCGAGTTGTGGATAAAATTTATCTTTATTTATCTTCGAATAGTTATCAACCGAAAGCATATGAGGCATATTCCAGAGTTCATTGAAATAAACTTCAGGATACGCATTAAATAGTTTTATTATTTCTTTATCATCTACAAATAATTTGAAGTCCCTGCATGCTGACCACCAATCAAGCAATTGTTTATTTGGATCAGCATCAAAAAGATTTTTTCGTTTTTGCAGTGCAGGAACAAGGCTAATTATTTCACTATCTATGTGTAAATTTTGTTTTATCTTAAGGTCATGCTTTTTCATATAAGCAGCAGTTATGTCATCTAGTACTTCATCTAAGATACTTTTAAGTTTATCTAATTTACCTATATGATTTTTTTTAAGCTGAACGCCAGCAAAATTTGTCTCACCTAAATATAGAAATCTTGAAGCTTTAAAAAATTGTAAAAAATATCCAAATTTATCAAGATCCATTTCAAAACAATCATGGCATTCAAGAATTAATTTCTTTATCTCTATTGCATCAAAATGATCCAAAAAAATACTAAACAAGATAGTATTTGATTTGCTTTTATAATCAGTAAGAAAACCATAATCACATGCATAACTGTAACTCTTATTCTTATTGCGTTTGTGATACTTAATATTTTTAAGTCTAGTTTTGACTAATGTATAAGACTCATTTGGTTTAAGTGCTTTGAAATCATCTAATAGCTTAGAATATCTTTTAGCACTTTTTGAATTCCACTTAAACATATATTCAAAGCAATCCAGATATTTTAATTTTGATTCTAGCGATAAACTCTCATATGTGTTTTTGTAAGTGCTATTGTCTGCATGAAAAAAAATTAAGCCGTAAATGAAACTTATATAATCAAAGCTTCGATATCCATATTGTGATGTTTCTTTTTTTAATTTGTTTTTGGTATTTTCTTCATTGCATTTATTATAAAAATAGATACAAAAGTTATTAAATGATTTCATAAATGACTTGCTAGAAAGATACTTATTCTCTTTATTTTCTGGTGCGTTATAAGCAAAATCATTAAGAGATAAACGTTTAATGGCTCTCTTTGTAAGTTCAAAAGTATCCGACTTAACTGCATTACCTAAAATTGAGGTCAATTTAGAAACGGGCTCATCTTTATAAATGTATTTAATATTTTTGTCTAGAGCGTAATTCCTTTTTTGATCATTGCCAGTGTCTAATAATTTTTGACGCACATTTTTAAGAAAAGTATCTCCAAGATTTTTTTGATGATAATTTAACGCAACCGATAATCCTTCATAGTCTTTGAAATCAGCACTGTATGAAAGAGCTAAATCATTATCGTATTGATCTTTAGTATCAACTAATGTTTTTATAATTGCGAGGTCTTCAAGCCAAGACCTGGTTTTGTCTGTTGCATTTATATAGATGTGTTTGAAGATGTTAGTTAATTTTGAAGGTGAACCATAGTATTCCCATGTGTTATCAGTGTAATTACTTTTGTAATAGCCATGGTCTAACCTGTATCTCAGAAAGGCATTTATAAATTTCTCTTTGAGGCGGCTGTAATTTCTTCCTGATTCCTCATAAATATTTTTTGGTAATAATAGAAATAAAGCGTCGTGATATCCATTTCTTTTTTGTATAAAGAAATTGTTAATTTCTAATGTAACTTTTTTATTCTTTAAAACTTTATTAAGGTTACTTATAAAAGGTATGTATGAGATTAATTTTTTGTGATTATAATAATCTTTTTTAGCCAATTCATGATATTCGTATTCATAATGGTCGATTCCAGAGCTGGCATATTCTTTAGGTATTTCAGCATTAATTTTTTTAAATAAGCTCCAAATAATATTGATAAATTTTGTATTTTTTGTCTGTTCAAGAACTTCGTTTGCAAAAATAATTAAATCAGTCGTGTTGATACCACCAAAAATTATGGACGATGGGTTATAGGGCTTTGAAAAATACTCTTGGTGGTTTGTTTCAAGGCTATTGAATGAGCGAGGTAAATTTAAATACTCTGGCATTACACGATTTGAATATCTCAATTTACGATCAAAAATCTCGCGTGCATAGCGTTCAAAGGTATCGTTGTACAAGCTTTTTTTTGAAACAATTTCTAGATATCTATCGCTTTTGGAGATTATTTTTAGGCTCTTATATGCTTTTGATTTAAGGTTCATTTGCAAATAAATCAAAGTAACTAACATTTGTGACATTACGCAACGTCTTGTTAAGGTTTTTTCAAAACCATATTTATCTACAGATGCATTAGATAAAAAGACTCGTAATCTTCGATCTGCCTCAGTCCTCGTAATTAATTTTGCTTTCCAGAGCTCTAATATTAAGAAAAGTTTTTCTCGATCTGTAAACCTTTTATGGCTTTGAATTTTATCTAAAAGAAAATCTCTTAAAGATTTATTGTTTGAATCTATTACAGTTTTAATTACAAAAGACTTGTTTGCTTTAGATATTAAAAGTTTTAATAACTTTGGGGCTAAGGTTTTATCATGCTCATGATCTTTGTTGATTATGATTCTAAAATATTCAAGTAATAAAGGGATGGGTTGCTCCCCTAAGGGCTTTGACAATAAAAACGTAGCCTGATTGCTCGTCTCATAGTCATCATAGTTAGTTGCGTTTATAGCTAATGAAAAGATTTTAATGTCGTCTGGTTGATTTCCAAGAAAAATATTTGCTTTAATTTTTTTTAATTCTTCTTGATATTTATTTTTTTTATCTGCTATTTCAGCACAATGATTTCTTAATTTATTATTTAACATTTCTTTAATATGATTTTGATTTAGGAAATTGTGATGCTTATATGCGACAATTTAGGTCGCATCGAGCATGTGCCTTTTTGTTATATTTAAAAATGAAAAAATTATTAAGGGTTATAACGAAAATTATTCGCAGTAAATTAGAAGCTCATATTTATTTTGTTAAGATCTTTTTAAATTTATAAAGAGATAATTTCTTTATATAAAATACTTATGAAGTATATTATTATATTTGAAACATGGTAAAACAAATTACTAAACTTCTAATACATATATCTGCAGCTGATGGCTATCTTTCCGATGTTGAGATTGAAAAAGCATACGAAGAATTATCAAATAATTACAAAATTACTAGAAATGAATTTGATTCTTACGTGGATGAGTTTTTTGAAGAGACTTTTTCAATTGAAGATTATTTATTGTCATTAAAGGATTTACCAGACCCAGAAATCTTTCTTAAGTCCTGCTATAAATCTGCATCAAGTGATGATTTTGATATTAGAGAAAATTTTGCTTTTTCTAAAACATGTAACTTCTTTGATATTGATCCAGATTTAATAATAAAAAATGCCTAAACCAGTAGATGGAACTCCGTCACCAAAGTCACTTATTAAAACGCTTATGCGAGTTGGTTATGATTTTAATATGGCGGTAGCTGATATTATTGATAATTCTATAAGTGCAGATGCAAAAAATATCAGAATATTCTCGTCAATTGATTCTGAAAACCCTACTTTTTCGATTTATGATGATGGTTTTGGAATGTCCCAAAAAGAACTTTACGAGAATATGAAACTTGCTGCAAAAGATCCCTCTCTTGAGAGGGATTCAAAAGATCTTGGAAGATTTGGCTCCGGGATGAAAACTGCAAGTTTTTCGCAAGCGAGAAAACTAATTGTTATTTCAAAGAAGAAAGGTTCCAAAATATGTGGTGCTTATTGGGATATTGATGAAATTGAATCGTCAGATTCATGGGAAGTTTTAATGAGTTTAAATGAAAAAGAAATCAATTCATTTGAAGGATTTGATAAAGATATTTTTTCTAATAATGGAACGGTCGTTATTTGGCATAAAATATCTAGTTTTACAGAAACACCTCATACAAGTCTTGAAAATATCATTGCTAATACAATTGATAGCATGTCTAAATATATTTCCTTACACTTTCATAAATTCATGCAATCATCGAGCAACTTGAATTTTTTTGTTAATCAAAGAAAGCTTGCTCCAATTAATCCCTTTATCAAAGGCAAGGGATCGATGGACTTAGGTACTGAAAATATTAGAGGCAAGAAAGGCAATGTAGAGATCAAAACACATGTTTTACCTCACCCTCAGTACTTGAACCAAGATCAGATAGATAAACTTGGTGGGATAGATGCTATTTATAAAAACCAAGGTTTATATATTTATAGAGCCGATAGGTTAATAATTGCAGGAGGCTGGATGGGTCTATCAAGTAGAAATATTTTAGGTAATTTGGCTAGGGTTGAGATAAATATTCCAGCATCATTAGATGATGAGTGGTCTACAGATGTTAAAAAGTCCTCTCTTCAACTTCCGATTATGGTTCAGAGAAAGCTTAAGCAAATATGTCAACAGCCAATTAAAAAATCGAGAGGAGAACATATTTATAGAGGGAAAAAAGAAGAAGTAAATGAATACTGGTTTATTAATGAAAATAAGCAAGACAACACAACCAAGTATGAAGTTCACCTTAAAAACAATGAACTTGTTAAAATTGCTGAAAAAATGACAAAAACAAACAGAACAAAATTAAAAGAATTTCTAAGAAATTTGTCAAAATACTTACCTGTAAATCATATCTTTTCAAAAATTGGAAAAAATCCTAAATCTGTAAATCAAGAAGATGCCTTAATGGAGCTTCCCAAAGATATTGAAGAAAAGCTCAAAGAACTTTGGAGTTAGTTGATGAAGCCTGAAATATATCTTGCAGCTAGAAATTATATAAAAGCTATACCAAAAAATGATGGAGCTGTATCAGAAGAAATTTATTCTGAGGCTATTGAAACATTAGCTCCAATTTTGAAAAATATGAATGATGGTGTTGAGCTTTCAGATAAAGATAAAAATGATATTTTATGGGACTTAACAAGTTTTTTTATAACCAAACTTCAACATGAAGGAACTTTTTTGGGGAACCCTGATGTTCAGTTATGGTTTGATGAACATAAAACAGAGTTCGACTATAACTATTGGAATGCTTACCAACAATACCTTGAAGAATCGTTAAGCAATATTCCCAAATCAGTAATAGATGCAAATGAAAAAATTATTGATGGTGTGTTAGATTATTCTGGTGATCCAAGAAAAGAAGGTAATTGGCATCGCAAAGGAATGGTAATGGGAAATGTTCAATCTGGAAAAACTTTAAATTATATTGGACTAATTAACAAGGCTGCTGATGTCGGATATAAAACATTTATTCTTATTGGTGGTCATATGAATGACCTTAGAAAACAAACTCAAAAAAGAATAGATGAGGGTTTTATAGGTAAAGCATCAAAACATCTAAGGGATACTCTAAGTCATGATATAGATGTTGGAGTTGGTATTTTTAGACATGAAGCTGATGTAAATTATCTAACCTCTACTGAATCCGATTTCCACTCAAAGGTCGCAAGTGCTACTGGAATAACTTTAAGAAGCGATACTCCTACAATCTTTGTTGTTAAAAAAAATACTAAAATACTTGAAAATTTATATAAATGGATAAAAGAAAATCATAGTTTAGACCCCGAAAATAATAGGCGCTTAAAGTCACAACTAATGTTTATTGATGATGAGGCAGATTATGCGACTCCTAATTCAAGAGCAAGCAGAGATGACATATCTAAAACACCTGAAATAATAAGAAAAATACTAAATCTTTTTGAGAGGTCTACCTATGTTGGATATAGCGCCACTCCTTTTGCTAATATTTTTATTGATCCTTTTGTTGAAGATAGATGGGAAGGCGATAATCTTTTTCCGTCTGACTTTATGGTAAGAGTTCCAACTCCAGAAAATTATGCTGGGCAAAATTTTTATTTTGAAAGCGATCACTATGGAAAAGCAGATCCAGTTGTAATAATAAATGATAATGAGTCCATGCTTCCTTATAGTGGTCAAAAAAAGACTACTCCTGTTGGAGAGATAAGTGAGAGCCTTAAAGAAGCTATATTAGCTTTTATATTATCTAATGCCATCAGAAATGATAGAGGACATAGTAAAAAACATAAAACTATGATGGTTAATATCACTCACCTAAATGCATTACAGCAACAAATTACTTGGCAAATTGAGGAATACAAAAAAGAAATTGAAAAAGCTATAAGGACATTCTCAAATCTAAGCAACTATATGGATTCAAAGATAATGCGAAATTTAAAAAATGTTTTTGAAAAACGCTTTGATGTTCCAGAAACATTTGACGATATCAGAGAACACTTTGAGAGGGTTGTTAGTAAAATTAAAGTATTCGGCGTAAATGCAGAAACTGGAAATAATCTTGATTACTCGCTTTATAAAGAAAATGGTCTCTCTGCAATAGTTATTGGTGGCCACAAGCTCTCAAGAGGACTTACTTTGGAGGGTTTGAGTATCACATATTTTGCTAGAAACTCTAAAGCATATGACACATTAATGCAGATGTGCAGATGGTTTGGCTATCGTGATGGATGGAAAGATGTTTGTAAGGTTTATATGCCTGTTGAATCTTACGATCATTACACTTTTATTTCTGAAGCAATAAATGACTTGTATTTGGAACTAGAAAGAATGAGAGAGCTTGGAAGGACTCCTGCTGATTTTGGCTTAAAAGTAAAAGAGCATCCAGGCGCCCTGCTTGTTACTGCAAGGAACAGAATGGAAAATGCTGTTTCTGATATTATTAAAATAGGATTTCATGGTCAAAGAGTAAAGAGATTTAGATTTAAAAATAATGCAGAAGTCAATCAAAAGAATATTAAAATTACAGAAGATTTTCTGTCAAAAATAGCTACAAGCGAAGATAAAAAATATGTACGTAAAAGTCGAATAATTGAAAATGTCCCTCATAATTTAGTTATAGACCTAATCAATGAGCTTGATTTACCTGAAGATAGATTTGGAGATAAGGCTCTTATAAATCACATAAAATCATTAAAAGATTTTGGCTTAAAAGACTTTAAAGTTGCACTTTATAATCAAAAATCTACAAGAAAACCTAACTGGATGAATAAGGCTGAATTTGCGGATGAGGCTTCAAAAGCAATACAAGAATATGAGTTTTTTGGTGAAAAGATAAATACCCCAATGAGAGCTATTAAATCAAATGGAAAAGAGATATTTGGTGCAAATGCAGAACTTGGAGTCGGTCTTGACGAAGGTATTTTTTTAACCGAGCAAAGTTATCAGGAATTAAAAGATGGCAATGAAGTAGGACCAAGAGCTTTTATATCTGGTAAAGTGTATGATGATGAAAAAGGTGAAATCACAAGAAACTTTCCAGCATTGATAATATATTTATTTTCCATTTCTTACTCAACTGGTGATAGTTATCAGGTTCCGTTTGATTTTCCATGCTTAGGATATTCTATTTCCTTCCCGGTCTTAGAGGCACACAAAGACTTAAGTCCTCAAAAACTAAGAGAACTTAATGAGGAATCAAAAATGTCATTTAAAACAAATGCTGTATATCAACAAACGGAAATGTTTTTAGAAGAGGAAGATAGATATGAGTGAAAAGTTCAGCGAATTTTTTTTAGACGACCCATGGCAGAATATGTCAGAGCCTAATTATCCTAATGGTAGCAGATTATATAGAAACAGTTGGGATTTTTGGGTATCAATTAATGCTGAAGAGGAGCTTGTTTTCTTTGTTAAAACTGAAGGTATATTTAATATTAAAAAGCTCCCTAGACTTCAAAATCTTTCAATATCAGTAGATCATTTTGATAATGAAACAAGGTTGGTATGTGCCCTAACAGACATAACATTAAGAGATAAATTCTCTCTTATAGCAAAAAAAGTTGCATTTAAGAATGCAGAGTTTGAGGGGCAGCAATTGATTCTTGAATCGTTGAATGAAATCCAAGAATGGGGTAATTTCCTAAAACCCACAAGGGTTGGTTTGACTCATGAGGAATACCTTGGTTTTTGGGGTGAGCTATATGTACTTACAGAATTATTAAGTCCTATTCTTGGTTTTGAAGATACGTTAAGGTTCTGGATTGGTCCTCAAGGCAAAAAACAAGACTTTACTCTAAATGACATAGCTATAGAAACTAAAACTACATTGTCTGGGGATTCAAATCTAATAAAAATAAGTTCTTATGAGCAACTTCAAAAAATAACAGAAAAACTTTATTTATTAAGAATACAAATTAATAAAACTGAAAGCACTGATGGCTTTTCTCTAAAGAGCATGTATGAAAAAGCAAAGTCTCTCTGCGATAAAGATCAAGAATCTGAGTTAATTGATAAAACAAAGGTACTTTATAACAAAGCAAGTGAAGCTCAGCTTGATGAAAAATGTGATTGTCTTAAATACTTCGTCTACGATGTAAACGATAATTTTCCAAAGATTATTAAAGAAAAGCTGGATCAAGCTATTACCGCAGTGAAATATTCCATAAATCCTAATAGCTTGAATGATTTTGAAGTTAAAAAAACTATTGCTGAGCTTTTAGAGTAATTTATGCAAGATATAAGCTCTAAAAAAGATCTGATTGAATGTAAAAAAGACTTATTAGATGATTTAGAGCTTGCTAGTATTTCTGAAGAATATAGCGCCTTCACAGAAGAAAACTTTATAAACATAATAACTGAACTTCTTTCAGAAGCTGGAATTTATGAAGATATTGAGATTAAACAGTACAGACATGATAGACGAGGAATCAAATTAGATGGCTATAACTGGAATCCACTCGAAAGAATTTTATCAATCTTTGTAATCAAATTTTCTAACATTGACGAATTGGTGACAATTAATCAGAGTCAAATTGAGAAGCTAGGAAAACAAGCTTCAAAGTTTATTGAAAGCATGCATAATCAAAATTTTCTTGACTCATTGGCAGCAACTGACACTGCTAGAGAAATTATTGAGGCAATTTCTCCATATCTAGAAGAAACACTAAAGTTTAGAGTGGTTGTTATTACTGATCATCTAATGAGCGAAAGAGTTAAACTAAATAAATTAAAAATAAATGATATAAATGAGAAGGAGTCTTTCTTCGAAATATGGGATTTAGATCGAATATGTAATTTGAGATCATCTGATTCTGAAGGTGAATCATTTAGTATTGATTTTAAAGAAATATGTGGTGGGCTGAAAGCACTTCCTGCGGACTTAGATGAAAAAAATGTTAAATCTTTTCTATGTGTAATGCCTGCAGAAACCTTGAGAGTCTTATATGATCAATATGGTCAAAGGTTGCTTGAAAGTAATGTAAGAACATTCCTACAATTTAGAGGAAAGGTAAACTCTGGAATGAGGGAAACATTATTTAAGAATCCTGAAAACTTCTTTGCATATAATAATGGCCTTACTGTAACCGCTACTGGATTCAAAACAGAAAAAAAATCAGGAACACTTCACATTGTAGGCCTTGATAATATGCAAATAGTTAATGGAGGGCAGACAACCTCTGCAATTTACTTTACTCCTCTAGAAAAAACTACTCAAAAAGGAATTGATTTTTCTAAAGTTGATTTATCGAAAGTTTTTGTTCAGATGAAGCTTACTGTAATAGATGATCTAGAAAAAGCTGAAGAGATTAAAGAAAATGTTGCTAGATATGCAAATACACAAAATACGATTCAAACTGCAGATCTTGTTAGCAATCATCCTCTTCATAGAAAACTAGAGAAACTTTCAAGAGATACTTTTGTACCGCCAGGAGAAAAAGGTGTTCAATCAAAATGGTTTTATGAAAGAGCTAGAGGACAATATGATACAAAATTGAGAGCCCTTAAGTCTGCCGGAGCCAAAAGAAAGTTTTTACTTGAAAATCCAAAAAACCAAAAATTTTCAAAAACAGACATGGCCAAGTATGAAAATACATGGAGAATGCGGCCATATGAAGTAAAAAAAGGTGCTCAAAAAAACTTGGAGCTTTTAGGCACGAAGCTTGTAAAAGAGTGGGAAAATGATCCAAATGATTTCGAGATTGTTTTTTATAAAGATTTAATTTCTAAGGCAATACTTTTTAAATCAAGTGACAGAGCTATTCAATATGAATCTGAATGGTATAAATTATCTAGTGGTTACAAAGCAGAAACCGTTACATATACCCTTTCTATTCTGAGGAATAATTTAAATCAACAAGGTTTAGAGATAAATCTAAAGAGAATTTATGATACTCAAAAAATTTCAGATTCACTAAAAAAGCAGATTATTAATTTAGCTAAAGAAGTACGAGATAAGCTACTAGACGAGAAATTTAGAAAAGGTACAGCAAATATCTCTGAATTTTCAAAAAAAATTGATGCATGGAATGAATTTAGAAGACTAAATTTTTCACTAAATGATTTATCTAAAGATGATACCATTGGTCTCGAAGATGCTAGATCAAGAGTTAAAGAGGATAAACTAACAAACAAAATTTCTAGTGATTTGTCATATGTTGAGATTGTTGAAGGTATTGATAATGAAACTTGGAGTGAAATATACAACTTCCTAAAAAATGATTATGCAAAAGACAGTTGGGAATTAAGAACTCTTCTTAAATTCACTAGAAAAACTGGTGGAATTGCCAATACAAGAAAAATTGATGATTACCCCATAGCTCATAAGCTTCTTGAAGAAGCAAAAAATAAAGGGTTTATTATTGAAAAAGAATAGCAACATCGGCGAAGATAAGAAAAAAATTATAAATAATTTTTTTGAGAAAATGATTACGTCATCTTATATTAAAGATGTTTAACTATATTCTTTGAAATTGCTCTTATAACGGATACTGGAACAGCATTACCAAATTGTTTATATGCTTGAGTATTGCTTACAGGTATCCTGAAACCATCAGGGAATCCTTGCAGTCTTCTAGCTTCTAATGGTGTTAACATTCTCGGGTTTTTATCTTTTTGCTCAATTAATATTTCTGAGCCATCTTTGTAATATCTTGCTGACATTGTGCTTGTGTACTTTGAATCTCTATTAAATAAAGAAAAGCCAAACCCATAGCCCTTTTGTTGAGCTCTTTGCTTTCTCAACTGAGTGCTTCTCCATAATTTATCTGAGATGGTGTATCGATCCTGCACTCTTTTCTGAAGGATTGAACCAAGTCTAGTTGGTATTTCAGGTGGTATAGGAAAATGGAAATTTTTATGCTTCCAAAACCCTACTATAAAAATTCTTTCTCTATTCTGCGGTAATCCAAAGTCACGTGCATTCAGAACTTTGGATTGAATTGTTTGATAGCCTATTTCATTAATAACGCTAATAATAGTTTTGAATGTTCTGCCTTGGTCATGTCCCCTTAGTCCCTTAACATTCTCTAAAAGAAAGGCTTTTGGTTTGTGATAATCAAGAATTCTTGCTATGTCAAAAAAAAGTGTGCCTCTTGTATCATCAAATCCTTTTTTTAGGCCGGAGTTTGAAAAAGCTTGACAAGGAAAACCCCCTAATAAAAGATCATGTTTCGGAATATCACATTCATTGATTAATGTAATGTCACCTGAAGGTATTTCTCCAAAATTTGCTTCGTATGTTTGTTGAGAAAACTTATCGAATTCTGAAGTGAATACACAATTTCCTCCTAGCTCATCAAAAGGAATTCTTAAACCACCAATACCAGCAAATAGATCAATAAATTTAAATTTCATAAATTTTAGATGTCAGATAAAAAAGAGATTTGAGTCTTATTAGGAATATCTTTTCCATACTTGGTTATATCAATTTTTTTTAAGAGTGCAATTAATACGTCAACTACAATGCTATTACCCGCCTGCCTATATATCTGGGTATTACTTACAACAATCTTAAAATCATCTCTAAAGCCCATCAACCTGAGACATTCTCTTGGAGTAAGTTTTCTGATTCTTCCAGTATGAGTAACATAGTTATCAACTCCTGCTCTATGCATTTTATGCATTGATTGAAGTAATGGTCTTGCTATCTTTAAATCTGTATCAGTTCTTGTCTTAAAATTCTTAGTTCCTTCTGAAAGAACATATGATGAAACTTTATCAGATAGATAATATTTCTCATCAACTTCGTCGATTGCGAATAAGTGTTCGTCAAACTTTAATTTTTTCTTTGATTTTTCAAAAATAAAATCACCATGCCAATTAAATTGCTGATTTGCTTTTTGGCACAATGCAACGTCTCCATTTATTTGAGTATAGCTTTTTTTTTGATTTTTTAATGATGTAACAAATTTAACTCCCTTTTCTTTGAGGAAATAGTCTGAATCAGCATAATCCTCGAGATAATCTTGCATAGTTGATTCAAGCGGAATAGGATCAGGAAAATTAAATTTTTTCATTTTTTTTCTGAAACCAACAACAAAAATTCTGCTACGATTTTGAGGAACGCCATAATCTTTGCTGTTTAATACTTTATGAAAAATAGAGTAGCCTAATTCATCAAAAATCTTTTGCATTATCAACCATGTTTGACCTTTATCATGTGATAGCAATCCTTTAACATTTTCGAAAATAAAAATTTTTGGTTTTGATTCGTCAACAACTCTTGCAAAGTCATAAAATAATGTGCCTCTAGCATCTTCTAAGCCACCTCTTCTTCCAACCATTGAAAAAGACTGACATGGTGATCCTCCAACCAATAAATCAACTTTGTATTGATATTTCTTAGCAGAAAATTTTGTGATGTCGTCATGCCAGTCTTTTAAATCTAGGTTATGGTTTGCCAGATAACTTTCTTTTACTGCTTTATCAATATCACCAGCAAATATAATTTTGTGCTTTAGTTTTAGTCTTTTTAATGCCTGCTCAATTGCTCCTATCCCAGAAAAAAGTGTTGCTAGTCGTATTTCTCTTTTGGGAAATTTAAATTTTAGCTTTCTCCAATCTTCTAAAGTATTTTCTATAGGAATCTCTTCCTGTATAGGAATTTCTTCCTGTGGCATTCTCATTCTTTATTTTGTTTAAATTCTCTTAATCTTTCATTCAACCAAGAACATCTTATGTTTAACGTTTCATTTCTTCCAAAAAAAGTTTTTGTTAGATCTAATTCCATGAATCTATATTAACAAAAATAAAGCTAGTTAAAATTAAATTTTATAAATGTTTACTTATCTGTAATCTACTATTTCGTCTAATAAAAACTTTTTAAGCAGATTATAGATATTTTCTCTAGTTATCTTGAAAAGTACTTCTGATTCTGTTTCATTTAATTTAGGATTTGCTGGATCTTCAATAGCCCAACGTAATAACTTTGCTTTTGAAGGAAGAACAGGGCAAACCTCCTCAGCACAAAGAGTAATTACAAAATCAAGGTTATTGATAAAGTCCTTATCTAAGTCTTCAATAGCTTTTGATTTATATGAGCTTATATCTATTCCGATGTCTTCTAGAGCAATTAGCGCATGTTCATTCACCTTTCCTATAGGACATGATCCGGCACTCCTTATAATATGATTATTTCCAAACATGTCATTTGCTAAACCTTCAGCAATTTGGCTTCGTGCAGAATTGCCCACACATAAAAAAAGAATATTCATTATTGAAAATTGTAGATTTTTTAATATAAGAGTATCTTATATCTTTTATAGAGAATTTTTAAAGTGGTTAATAAAATTAGTGTAAAAGATATGATAGGTGATTTTGATGGTCATCTTGGTGAAGATGATTATTCTGAACCTCTTGAAATACTTATAAACTCCGCAAATAAAAATAATAAATTTAACCTGTTTGGTGCTTTTGCATTTAAAAATCAACTTAAAGACAGGCTTAAAATGAGAAGTAAGTTACATAACTTCATGAAAGATCGGGTATTGTCTTCTCCTGCTGATCCTATTTTTGTTACTGGGCTTCCAAGGTCTGGAACAACATTCTTATTCAATCTTTTAGCACTCGATAAGAATCATAGATCTCCAAGATATTGGGAGATTATGTCTCCATTACCAATGACGAAAAGTAATTTTGATATCAGAAAACGAGAATGGAAAATTAATGCAGAATTAAAATTTGCGAGAACAATTATTCCAAAACTAAGATCAATGCATCATATTCGAGCACAGACTCCTGAAGAATGCGAACTGCTAGCAACAATTAATGTAAGGAGTTTTGTGTATATGTGTATGGCAAATGTACCGGAATATGTAGAGTATCTTAAAGATTGTAGTTTTGAATCTGTGTTTATGTGGCATAAAAAGTTTTTTCAGATGCTTGA
>MDSV01181870.1_pt1 | contig 14170 bp, 11 predicted proteins | sample 810851 | NCBI WGS metagenome assembly MDSV01 (sample SAMN05326640, study PRJNA326480) | marine metagenome | isolation source: seawater | place: Atlantic Ocean: North East | collected 2012 | reverse complement strand
TTAAATTTTTATACAAATTATTTATTTTTGTATTCGATATATTGTCACTTAGTTTTATTTTTAATTTCCAACTATTATTAAATAAATTTCCTACGGATTTTATGTCTTTATTTTTTTTTAATAAGTAAATAAATTTATCAACATTTTTTTTAAGTTTAACTAAATTATAGTAATTTTTTTTAAAGTTTTTCTTTTGTTTATTCAAAATATTTTTAGAGAGCCTTTTTTGTCCTGTGTAAATTAAAATACTATTTTTTAATAATTTTTCTATTTTATTTTTTAATTTAGAGGTACTCTTTATTTTAGTTGAATTTTTTTTATATATTAGATGTCTTATCCCACCTAGAGATGAAATAAATTGATCTTGTTTTCCCAGATCTTCTTTAAGTGAATACTCAATTTTAAATGCTAAATCTGCAATTTGCTCTCTGGACATTTTTTTGTTTTTCAAAACTAAAATTGCTTTAATTAAACCGACCGTGAAAGCGCTAGATGAACCAAGACCAGTGTTTGCTGGTATATCAGATATAGTACTTATATAAAGTGGCTCTATTATTTTAAAATAATTTAAAATAGATTTAACTCTCATATTTTTCATAAAACTTAAACTATTAATATTCTCTGTTTTAGAGTAATTTATTCTATATTTTTCATCATAATTATTATGAGTTTTAATTATGACATATACATATTTATTAATAGCAACACTAAATGTTTGTCCAAACTCTTTATTGTAAAAATATGGAATATCTGTTCCACCTCCAAAAAAAGAAATTCTTAAAGGGGTCCTAGTGATAATTAAATCTTTATTTTTTATCATTTTTAATTTTTATATATTTTTCTATTGGAATTTTAATTAAATTTTTATTTTCAACTATATTTAAGAGTTTTTTCCCTAAAAAATAGCAGTCTGTAGAAGCATTATAAGAAGCTATTATATCTCTTTTATCATCTCCAATATAGATCGTTTGATCTAATAAAAATTTAAATTTTTTTGCTGCCTCTAAAAACATACCTGGATTGGGTTTTCTTTGAAAAGAATTGGATAAGAAATGTTCTTCACATATAAACATTTTTTTTAAAGATATTTGTTTTTTTTTTAATAATTCACTTAATTTTGAATTGATTTTATTTAATTTATTTTTACTTAGATCTCCTGTTGCGATCCCAGCTTGGTTGGTAATACAAATATATTTTATTTTTTTATATTTTTTTAAAATATTAATAAGTTTTAAGTTTAGACTAATTTCTTTTTCGTCTGTAATGTATCTTTTGCCCCTCACTTTATTGTTCAAAGTACCATCCCTATCAATCAAGATAATTTTATTATTATTAAAATACTTTTTAGTTAAAGCTAATCTTTGATTATCTCCAATACTTAAATAATTATGATAATTCTTAAAATATGATACTTTTTTTTTTAAATACATTTGTTTCAAAAAAAATGTTAACGATTTATTTAAATCAGGTATCTCTTTAACAATTTTTTTATTAAATATTGAATATCCTATTTCTACATGTGTAAGTTTATTACTTCTTTTTTTTGAATAAATAACTTTGTTATTTTTAAAGATGAAATTTCCTGGTGTTTTTTTGCATAAATTTAGGCAGATTAATTTATTTTCTTTTTTATAGAATCTAAATAATTTGTCTAAATTTAGTGGGTAGTAGTTATCAGAATATAATAGCAGAAAATCTTTTTTTATAAGAGACTTTGCATGATAAATTCTCTTTAAGGTTTCAGTTTTTAAATTTGAGTAGGAGTAATTTATTTTAACTCCAAATTTTTTTCCATTACTAAAGTAATTTTGGATTTTCTCAGATTTAAAGCCAACTAGAAAAATAAACTCAGAAATACCATTTTTTTTTAATTGAATTAATAAATGCTCTAAAAAAGGTTTCTTGGAAACTCTGATCATGCCTTTTGGTGTATTCTTTGTTAAGTTCCCTAATCTTTTACCTAAACCCCCACAAAGTATAACAGCTAACTTAATCATTTAAATTTTGTATTGTTTTTTTAAGCCCCGTTTGAATATTGTATTTTGGTTTAAAAAAAACTTTCTTAATGGTTTTTTTATTACCACCAAAAAAAGATATTGAATTTCTAGAATTAGCAGACAAGTTGTGTGTATATTTTTTGTTGATCAATTTTTTTAATATTTGAAATATTTTAAATATTCTAACACAAGATCCAGTGCTTACATTGTATATTCCTGATGGAGGACTCAAACTGATTATTTTTTTAAAATATGTTGCTATGTCTTTGACAAAGATAAAATCTAAGCAATTATTAGGATTTTTTATATTTATTGGTTTATTTTTTTTTAGACAATCTATTATATATGGGATTAATGATTGTTTTCTTTGATTAGGACCGTATGCATAGAATATTCTTAGCCAATACAATTTATGTTTTTTTTGAATATTTTTTTTTAGAAAATTATAGATTTTAATTTTTGCAGCTGCAAAAAAACTATTATTGTTTGTATGACAATTTTCATTTTTTTTTCCATTTTTGAGTTTTATTTCAAAACAGCTACCACTAACAAGTATTTGTTTTAAACTTTCAAGTTTTAAAATATTTTTAAAAAAAATTTTAGAATATTTATAATTTAAATTACTATTTATTTTTCCTAAATCAGGAATACCATACCACAAGCAATGTACCACAATATTTGGATCAAATTCATTTATTTTTTTTGTATAAGATTTAGGTTTAAAAAAATCACATTTGTAAAATTCTAAATTTTTCTTATTCTTAATAGACTTTCTTGTAAGAATAAGAATTTTATTTTTTTTATTTTGTAATATTTGTAAGAGCTCATTTCCAATGAAGCCAGTACCACCTGTTAAAAGTATTCTCATTAGAAATTATTCTGAAAAATCTTTATGTTTTAGATCTTTTTTAGATATTATATTTGGTTTTTTTGGCCATTTAATATTAAATTTTTTATCGTTATATCTTATACCTTTTTCAGCTTTTGGATTATAATTTTGAGAGCAATAGTAGTGAACTATAGTATTGTCTTTAAGTGTTAAAAAAGCATTAGCACAACCTTTAGGTACATGGACCAAATATCTATTTTTATCGTTTAGATAAAAACCTTTCCATTTTTTGTATGTTTTTGAACTTTTTCTTAAATCTATTGTGACATTGTAAATTTCACCCTTGATACAGCATAGTGTTTTATCTTCTCCGTAGGGATATTTTTGATAGTGAAATCCTCTCAACGTGAGTTTTTTAAAATTTTCAGAAATATTTGCTTGTTTTACATTACCATTTAGTCGATTTTTTCTCTGTAAATTAGAGCAAAAATTTCTTCTAAAAATTCCTCTTTTATCTTTAAATGGTGAAGGTTTAATTAAGTAAAGATTTTTAATTTTTTGTTTAATAAATTTCATTTAATGATGCTAATTATTTATTTAAAATCTTTTTATTTTCAATTAAATATTTTAGTTGTTTAATTCTTATTGTCTTTCTTCCTTCAAACATTTCTTTATTAAATTTTACTTTATCAAAATAATTTACTAATTCAGAGATAGACCTTTCTATATTTAAATCAAAGTTAATTTCATCTTTAAATAATTTTAAAGCTTTATCAAAACTTACTTTATATGTTCTATTATCTATTTTTTTATTCTCTATAATTATTTTAGCTTTTGGAATAATTTTTTTAACTTTATTAGCTAAATCTACTACCTGGAAATTATATCCAGGATAGCCTAAATTTATAGTTTCACCATTTAATTTATCAGCTTTATCAATAGACTTAATAAAAAATTGACACATATCATTTACATGTAATAACGGTCTCCATGGTTTACCATCAGATTGTATAATTAATTTTTCATATAAATATGCTGATGCTACTAAATTATTTAAAACTATATCACTTCTAAAGTTTTCGCTAGGCCCGAAGACTGTTGCAGGCCTAAAAATTACAACTCTAAAATTTTCAGATTTTTTTTTTAGCATTATCTGTTCTGCTTTATATTTGCTTTTTGCGTAAGCAGTTATTGGTTGAATATTTTTCGAGTCTTCAGTAATTTCATTTTCAATATTTTCTGATATTCCATATACACTTTGTGTAGATGCATATAAAAAATTTTTAACTCCAGCTATTTTTGCTTTTTCAATTAAATTTATAGTCCCATCAAAATTTATTTTGTAGGTCAATTTTTCATTTAGTTCTCCAAGAGGATCATTAGATAATCCTGCTAGATGTATGATTGTTTCAATATTTTTAAGATCATCTTCATGGATTTCATTAATATCCTTTTTCAACCTCTTATACTCTCTACTGTGTAAAATAAGATCGTTTTCTAGAAAAAAATCTAAATCTAGTCCAGTTATTTTATGACCATTATTTAAAAGTTGTTTACATAAAACTGTTCCAACATAACCAGAGTCACCAGTAACAAGTATCGTCATAAAATTTATATTTAAAATCTACTCTTTGTTTTTTAGATATACCTTGAAATGTTTTTACCTTATATATACAAAATATCTAATGAAAAAATTTCCTAAAAAAAAATATAATAATTCAAATTTATTTTTTAAGGACTATTCTAGAACTAAATCAGAGCTGATTGATAAATTAGACTATGATGCCGTTTCTCAAATATGTGATTTTATTGAGAAAACTATCAGAAATAAAAAAAATATTTTTGTTTGTGGTAATGGAGGTTCAGCTTCAGTGGCAAATCACTTTATTTGTGATTTCAATAAGGGTATAAAAATATCATCTAGGAACAAAGTTGTTCCAAGAATTATTTCTTTAAATTTATCAAATGAATTAATAACAGCCATTGGTAATGACTTATCATTTTCAAAAATATTTAGTCATCAATTAGAAAATTATGCGAATTTTGGAGATTGTTTAATTACACTTTCTTGTTCTGGTAATTCAAAAAATATAATAGATGCAATAAGGTTTGCTAAAAAGAAAAAAATTAGAGTAATTTCGTTAACTGGTTTCCAATCAAAATCACATGTAAAGACCGATTATCATTTAGACATAGGTTGTAAGAATTATGGAATATGTGAAGATATCTTTCAAAGCTTAATGCATATGATTTCTCAGTATATAAGACAAAAATTTGAAATAAAAAATTTATAATTTTTTTGAAAAAAAATTTTTACATAGCAGAACTAAATTTACCAAACACATCAGCTTATACCGTTCATGTATTTCAGATGTGTAATTTTTTATCAAAAAAAAAGGGGAATGTTAAACTTCTTATACCGTTTGTTGAAAAAAAATTAATTAAAAAAATAAAAAAAAGTTATGCTGTTAAATACGATTTTGAAATTATTTCTGTATTTAATTCTAATAAAAAAATGAGTTTTTTTAAAAGAATTTATTTTGCATACAAATGTAAAAAAATCATAGGAAATCCAAAAAATACAGATTTAACTTTATCTAGAAGTATAATTGCTGCTATTATACTTGCATTTTACAATATAAAAACATTTCTAGAAATTCATACAGAATTAAAAGGAGTGACAAAATATTTTTTTAAATTATCTGAATTAAAAAATATTTCAAAAAATTTAAAATTTATATTTATTAACAAATATTTACTTAATTTTTTTAAAATTAAGAAAAAAAAATTTATTATTTTAGATGACGCTGTCAATACCGAATTATTTATAAATAAAAAAACAAAAATTTACAAAAACACTTGTGCATATTTTGGTAGCCTAACAAAAGGAAAGGGATTAGAAATAATATTAGAACTTTCTAAGTTGAATAAAAAAATAAATTTTCATATTTATGGAGATTTAAACATTATGTTTAAAAATTTTGATAAAAGTTCATTTAAAAATGTAAAATTTTTTAATCATTTAGATTATTATAAAATTCCTAAATACATGAGCAAATATCATGTTCTTTTAATGCCTTATTTAAATAAAGTTTCTGTAAGATCGTCAAACCTTGACACTAGCAAATATATGTCCCCATTGAAATTATTTGAGTATTTAGCAATGTCAAAAATAATTATTGCATCTAAATTAAAAGTATATTCACATATTTTGAAAAATAAAAATAATTGTTTATTATTAGATTCAAAAAATACTAAGGACTGGATATATTTAATTAAAAAAATTTTCAAAAATTTAAAAAAGTTTGATCATCTAAAAAAGTCAGCATTTAAAACCTCAAGAAATTTTACCTGGGAACAAAGAGTAGAAAAAATTATAAATTTTAATTAATTATTATTTAGAAATCTTATAAATTATTATACCAAGACTGGAATGTTAGAATTGGTATAAGCTGGCTTTTATAATAATTTCCATTTAAATGATCTTTAAATAATTTTAATACCTGTTCTTTATCAAAAACATCTTCTTTAGATTTTTGTGTACTATGGAGTGTATCTAAAAAAAATTCTTTTAAGTAACCTCTTAAGAAAAAAGACTCTGGACTAAACCAACCATGTTTTTTCCTATTTCTTATATATTTAGGAGTTATATTTAATTTTTTTAGAGGTTTCTTTAAGTTAAATAAATCAATTTTTTTATTAAAATTTAACTTAAAAAATTTTTTTATTAATGAAATATCTTGAAAAGGTACTCTAGCTTCTATTGAATTGAACATACTCGCTCTATCTAATTTAAAATTTGATTCATTACTTAACCAATAGGATATGTCAAAATAATTTATAACATCTTCTTTTTTAGAGTTAGTGGGTAAAGTAATTTTAAAATCTGATAATTCTAATACTTGATGATGAAAATTATTACTGAATAAAAATTTATATTTATTAAAGTTAATAAAGTTATAAAAGTATTCAGGTAATTTATTGTAATTTATAGAATTTAGTCTACTCACTTTACTTGAGAATAAACCTAAGAATTGATACTTTCTAGCTATCATACATTTTTGATATCTATCATAGCCACCAAAAATTTCATCAGCACCATCACCTGTTAGAATAACTTTACAATTTTCATCTTTTGCTTGCTTAGATTGCAGAAAAGAATTAAAAAAATTTAAATTTGCAATTGGTTCATCTAAACTTTGAAAAGAGTTTAAAATTAAATCTTTTTGATATTTGTTATTTTCTTCAATTATAACTTTATTTAGTTTGATATTAAAATCTTTGCATAGTTTTTCTGCGAAAAAAAAATCTTTGTTAAATTTATCATATTTATTTTTTGGTGAAAAATAAGAAGTATAAGCTGTTATATCTGGATTAATTTTTTTTGAAATAACAGAAATGATGCTTGAATCTAACCCTCCAGATAAAAAAATACCAGTTTTTGTGTCACTTATTAAATTTTTTTTAATCACATCTTGAATAGTATCTTTTAAGTCGTTTTCATCATATTCACTAATTGTATTTTGATTTTGAATTTCAAAATACTTATTCATTTTTTTGTAATTTTTATTAAAATCTATCTTCATATATGAGCTCGGTGGTATTTTTTTTACATTTTTAATCAGTGTGTCTTCTTTTGGAGTAAAACCAAATTGAAAGAAAAATTTACACGCTTCATAATTCAAGTCTTTATTTGAAATGCTATATAAAAACTTGGCATCAGATGAAAAAAAAATTCCCTCATCATTTACAAGATAATAAAGAGGTTTTATGCCAGTATAATCCTTGCATAAAATAACTTCATTATTTTTTAAATCAATTAATACAAAAGCAAACATTCCTTCAAGCTCATCGAGTCTTGTTTCTTTATATTTAATTAAAAAATTAAATAGAACTTCAGTATCTGTATTTGAATTAAATTTTCTTGTTTGAAAGTATTTTTCTTTAAGATTTTTAAAATTTAATATTTCCCCATTAAATAGCAAACAAAATTGCTCATTTTTAAATATTCGATTACCTTTATTGCTAATATCAATTATTGAAAGTCTATTAAATCCTACTTGAATTTTTTTATTTTCTTTAGTTAATGATATTTTTTCTTGATAGTCCGGACCTCTAAATTTTTGTTTTTCAAAATAAAAATTAAATTTTTTTTGATACTCATCCTTTCTTAGTGAGTTTTCTTTACATATATAGCCAATAAATCCACACATAAATTTGATTTTTGATTTAAGATTACATCATTTTTTATTAAATAAATATTTTATTATTTTTCAAAATAGCTATTAAAAAATTTTTTGATAATTTCTTTAGATCCATCTAAACTAAAATGTGAATAATCTATATAATTAAATTTACCATCTTTTATAAAAGTGCAGATTTCCTTTTCACAAATAAATTTATTTAAATCAGAAAAAATAAGGTTTTCATCTATTTCATTTACTTTATTTTTAAAATTATTATTAAATTTTATGTATGTTTTTTTGAATTTATTTAAAAATAAATTAAGTTCATCAAAATTTTCGTTAACAATTATAGATCTCTCAATATCTGGTATTTGAAGTCTTTTGGATAAAAATATTATTTCTGCATTTGAGTTTTTTATAAAAAAGTCTGAAAATTGTTTAATATATTCTATCTCTTCATCATTCCATTTCATAGAAATTAAAACATAATCAAGATTTTTAAGATTTTTTGAATTTTCAAGATCCTGATAGTATTTGCTACACATTTCATAAAATATTTGTGTCCAAGGTTTTCTGTCAATTAAATAAAAAAGAATTTTTTCAGTGATATGCCAATCAGGTTTTAGCAAGATTGTTTTGTTACATCCCAAAGGTAGATGTTGCCAATAAATATTATATTCAGAATTTACAGTTTGTAAGAAACCTGCAAATAAATCCTCAGAATGGCTATCTCCAATAATTAGTATGTTTTTCTTATTTATATCTAAATTAAATAATTTTCTCTTTGAACCTTCATATATAATTGTATTTTCTTCTAAAAAAAAACTTCTTTGAGTAGCAGCCAAATTTTTTAATTCTAGCAATTTTTTAGAATTTTCTGAATAATATTTAAAATTTAAATTTTTTATAAAATCCATAGATAAAATAAAAGTTAGTATTGTTGCAAATATAATAAATAAACTGAAATTAAATTTAGTGTTCATTTTAAACTTTGAGAAATCGAAATTTTCAAAATATTTATGAAAAATTATGGATAAAATTATACTTATAACGAATATTAAAATGTAATCAAAAAATAATAGTCCTGCTGGATTAAAATATAAAAACAAAACTATAACCGGCCAATGCACAAGATACAAAGAGTAGCTAACTTTACCTACATAATTTGCTAAACTAGAACTTAAAGTTTTATAAATTAAATTTTTATTATTTAAATAAATCAATAATCCAGTTACTAAACAAATATACAGGGCATTAATTCCTGGGAATTTATAATTTTCATTAAAAAAAAATAATGCTGCTAGAATAAAAGACAAACACAAAAATGATAAAATAGTTTCATAAAAAATATTTATTTTTTTTTTAGGCAACAAGAATACAAATGAACCAATTATAAATTCAAACAACCTAAAAGGCATCAACCAAAAACTCATCTCCCTCTCAGCATTTGCTTCTGAAATAATTAAGCTGATAAAAAAAAGAAATATTAAAATAAATAATAATTTTTTATGATTAAATGCAAATATTATTAAACCAAAAATTATATAAAATTGCATCTCAACTCCTAAGGACCAGGTATGTAAAAGTGGTTGTAAAGTTTTATCTAGATCAAAATAATGATTTGTATTTTGCCAGAAATAAAAATTTGAGACAAAAAGTATTGAATAAAATGATGATTTTGAAAAATGATCGATATGGTGAGGTATAAAAATTATTGTAACAATCAAGAATGTTAACAGTATTAAAAAAAACAGAGGGATAAATAATCGTTTTAACCTTTTAAAAATATAGTTATTAAAAGTTAATTTTTTTTTATTGGTTAATATTGATTTTGTAATCACGTATCCACTAATAACAAAAAATATATCTACTCCTAAAAATCCTCCATTTAACAAATTTAAATGATAAAAAAAAATAGAAATAACGGCTATTGCACGCAAACCCTGAATATCTTTTCTAAACTCAGATTCCATAAGATCTATAATGTTTTATAAAGTAGGTTATATATATATTATTTAAATGTATGATTAAATTTTTTTTGAATAAATTTTTAAACAATATATCTTTTAAGCTATTTGATAACAGATTGCCATATTTTTATAATTTATTTTCAATTATTTTTAATTTTAAAATTTTAAATAAGAGATTACTTAATCAAAAAAACCATATTGATATAGATTCATTAAATAGAGATGGATTTACTAAAGTTGAAATTAAATTCGATCACAAATTTAAATTGCTAAAAGAAAAATTATACGAGCAAAAAATTTTTAAAAATCAAAACTCTCAATATAGATTTATAATTAATAATGAAATTTCAAAATTAATACTAGAAATATATAATTCAAATATTAAATCAATTTTAAATAAATTAGAGAGTTTTTATAATTCTAAAATAATACCAGCTCAAATTTATATTGCTAGAAATTATAATTTTGAAAATCTTGATAAAGAATATTATTCGAATAAATTCCATATGGATGGATATTTATCCACGTATTTGAAATTATTTATAAATATTTCAGATGTAGATGAAAATAATGGACCTTTACACGTTATATCAAAAAAACATACAAGTAATGTTGTTAAGAAATTAAAATATATTAATAGAAATAATTATAAAAGCGATATTGATATTGAGTGTCATAAACATATAGGCAAAAGTGGTAGTACACTAATATGTAATACGACTCAATGTTATCATAGAGCAGGTGTGCCTGAAAAAAATTTTACAAGAGATATGATGACAATCACTTTGCTTGCATTTCCAAGAGAAAATATTGATATCGAGAATATTTTAGATATCAATGAGACTGATAAAACTAAAAGTGAAAACTCAAATGAATTAATACAAAAATTAAAACCTAAAAATTTAAGAGATACAGTAAAAATTTATAAACAATATAAATTTTTTAAGCAAAAAAACATTTTTGATTAAGTTAATATTTTTGAAAAATATTCTCCCAATCTAGCTGAAAATTGTACAATGGAAAAAGTTGGGTTAGCATGACCAGATTTGCTAAAAATAGAACTTCCTATTACATATAAATTTTTTGTATAGTGAACTTTTAGATCTGAGTTTATTACAGAATATTTTGGGTCATCTCCTATGTTAGTACCACCAATATGGTGATTTCCTTCCCAAAAAATTTGATCTTTTTTATTGATATTAAAAAAATGTAATCTTCCAATATTTTCATTTACAAAATATTCACCAAGTTGTTTCATGAATTTCTTTGGAGTTTCTAAATCTTCTTTGAATGAATTACAAACTATTTCAATTTCAGGAATATTTAAAAAATCAACTTTTCTATCGCTAAGTTTTATATGGTTTTGTGCAACACTTTTTTGTCCCCATATAATTTCTAAAGATGTTCCACATAAAAGATTTTTTTTAAATAATTTTGTTACATGTTTAAAATATTCTGGAGCTAAACATAAAAGTTTTTTTGAAATCTGATTAAATTTATTATTTGAAAGTTGATTTGGCTGTAAATAAACACATGCATTTTCTAAATTATTATTTTCAATAAAATTCGCATTGAGAGCTATTGCAGCAGTATTTCCTTTTTTAAGATAATCATTTTTATTTAATAGAAGATTTAATTTAGTAAAATCCGCAAGTAGCTCACCAAAGTGAGTCTTAAAATGTCCCATCCAATATTTACCGATAGGTATATTCTGATCTAATAATTTATATTTTTTTTGAAGTAATAAAAGAAACCTAGAATTTTCAATACACCCACAACCGAAAACAAAAAAGTCAGAATTTATTGTATATTTTATTTTTGAGTTATTATCTATGATTTCTGCTGATTTAAAATTTCCAAATTTCCCTTTTAATTTTAAAAATGATGAATTTAAAATTACATCAATAAAATTTGATTTTGACAATTTATCTAAATAATAATTTGGAAAATCAATTTCAGAATAATTAAATTCGACTTGAGATAAACTAGTGTTAAGAAAATTTTCATCAAATTCATTCTTAACATGAAGTATTTCGGAAGCTTCTTGTTGGTATTTCAATAAATTAATTTCATTTTTTGACCAGTTTTTATAGTCTACAGGGTCTAGTGGTCTACATCTTTTCCCCCATATATTTGCCGATCCCCCAAATTGTTTTATTCTACTGTTTCTTAAGTCAAAATCAAAATTGCCATTATTAACTCCACTAAATGTTTCCTGTAATTTTGGACTATATTCTAAGTTCCCAGCTTCAATTAATACACAATCTACTTTTTTCTTTTCTAAAATCAAAGCTAGAGAGATTGATGCAGGACCAGTTCCAACTATTAATATTTTTGGTGTTTTTTTATATTCTTTTGCTGAATAATAAATCATTTATAAGTATTAATTAATTAATATAAACTTATAGTTTAATGATATTTTATGAAAACAAAAAAAATTTTAAGTTTGTTACTTTATTTTTTTTAGTATCTACATATCTAGTTTTTCTTTTAAAACCATATTATTACGTTACTTTTGACTCAGAGCCTGATTATCTTGCAAATTCTTTTCATATATTAAATTGGAGTATTCCTTGGGGCGGACATCATCCAGGAACTATTATTCAGTATTTTTATTCAGAAATATTGAAAATTACAATATTTTTAAATTTAGATCTTAAATTTACAATAATCATATTAAGGGCAGTTTATTTTTTAATTTACCTATTATTAATTTACTTATCATCACAAGTATTAAATGAAAAAAAATTCTTTTTTAGATATATTTTAATTTTATCAATTATATTTCCTGTAATCAATTTTCATTTTTCTCACTTTGGTGTTGAATTAATTTTATTTGGTTTGAGTCTTTTGATATGGAGTTTATTTTACAAACAAACTTATATAAAACAATCTGAAGATAGAAATGAAATTATAGCCTGTTTATTAGGGATTGTTGTCTCTATTAAATTAAGCTCAATTATACTTGTCTTAATATATTTCTTTATATTATTTTTTCTTACAAAAAATACATTAAGATCCAAATTATATTTAATCTTTAAAACTTCATTAATAAGTTTAACAATATTTTTGATATTCACCTTGCCTTCCGCAAGATATTACCCAAAATTATTTAATAAAATTAAAAGACAATTTTCATTTGATTTATTAAGTACAAATGAAATATTAAATTTTTTTTTTATTATATTACTTATTATTATATTTTTAATATGTTGCTATTTTCACAATCAATTATCAAAACTTATTTCTAAAAATAAAAATTTGTTTTTATCTATATTTATATTTGTTTTAACTATATTATTGATTTTAAGTATATATAGAATTGATTTTGAAATTGGATTACTAAATGTCTATTTTAGTATACCGTCAACTTTAAGAAATTTTTTACCTTTAGTTCCATTTTATTTTATATTTTTTTATCATAAAAAAATTAATCTTAACTTTTTTTTAATAATAATTTTTTCAATTTTAAATATTTTCCTTTGCTATTCTCATTTTTACAAAAAAGTACCAATAATAGATGATTTAATTGAAAAAAGCAGAAATGAAAAAATAGTAGTATATTCAGACTCTACTTTTAATTCTAAATATTACTTTTTAGAATTCACAAAAGTAAGATGGGGAAATAATAAATTGATTTTTCCTAAAAACTGGAATGACCAAATTGATTTAACTTTATTATCAAATGATGTTTATAAATTGTGGATTAACAAAATCAGAGAATCAAATACTCAATCAAATAAAAACAAACCAAATAGCGAAAATAACTTTATGACAAAATTAAGAAAACTTTTTAGTACAAAAGAATATGGTGAAGAAGGATTCAATCTAATAAGCCTTACAAAACCACCTCACAACTCAAGAATTTTGTTTGATCATTGTGACTATTTTAAAAAAAATACAGTAATGTTTGATTTGAATTATAGTGATAAAAGAAATCAAATTTATTACGAAAGTACAATTGAAGACGTGCAAAAATACTGTAATATAAAATTAATATCTAAAAAAAATAAAAATAATATTATAATTTATAAATATGAGTAGTTTTTTTAATTCAAAAAGAAGAAATTTTTTTAAATTGTCATTATATTCTTTGTTGGTATTCAATTTTTTATCTATTTCTAAAACAAATGAAAAATCAATAGTGACAAAAAAAATTGGAGATGAATATTGGATATTAAGCTCAGA
>MDSV01093728.1_pt1 | contig 14170 bp, 11 predicted proteins | sample 810851 | NCBI WGS metagenome assembly MDSV01 (sample SAMN05326640, study PRJNA326480) | marine metagenome | isolation source: seawater | place: Atlantic Ocean: North East | collected 2012 | reverse complement strand
CTGAAATTAAGGATTGTATAGCTTATTTAAGATCAGTTTATCAGCCATTAGATGATTTATCATTTGAAAGAATTATCAATGTTCCTAAAAGATCAATTGGAGAAACTACAATTAAAAATATTATTGAATATGCAAAAAAAAATAATTGCTCTTTAGAAATAGCATCAAGAAAATTAATTGAAGAAAATAAAATAAAACCCAAAACAAAAATTGGTTTAAATACTTTAATTAATCTTCTTTCAAAATGGAGATTGGATCTAAAAAAAAAAATAAATCATAATAAGTTACTACAATTAATTTTAGATGAATCTGGTTATAGCGAAATGTTAAAAAATAAAAAAGATTTAGAAAATGAAAATAGACTTGAAAACATTAAAGAACTTTTAAATGCAATGAAAGATTTTGATAATCTTGAAAGTTTTCTAGAACATGTCGCTCTAGCTACATCTTTAGATCAAGATTGGCAAAGTGAAAAAGTTAATTTAATGACCATGCATGCTTCGAAAGGATTAGAATTTGATGTTGTTTTTCTTCCTGGATGGGAAGAAGGTTTATTTCCACATCAAAAAAGTATTGAGGAAAAGGGTGAAAATGGATTAGAAGAAGAGAGAAGATTGGCATATGTGGGCATTACACGTGCTAAAAAAATTGCTAATATATCATTTTCAATGAATAGATTTTACCAGGGTGACTGGATAGATAGCATGGCATCAAGGTTTGTCGACGAACTTCCTGATGAATTTATTAAAAAAAATAATAATTTTATTGATGAAAATTCGGATGATTTTGAATTTAATCAAGATATTGATTTTGATAGTTCAATAAAAAGCCCGGGATGGATTAGATATCAGAAAAAATTAAATGATAAATAAAATACAAAAAATTATTAGAGACAATAAATTAGACGGATATATTGTCCCAAAAAATGATAAGTATTTCACAGAATATTCAAAAGATAGCAATCTAAAAACTATAGCAAATTTTACTGGATCAGCTGGATTTGCTTTATTATTAAAAAAAAAAAATTACTTATTTGTTGATGGAAGGTACACAATTCAAGCAAAAAAAGAATCTGGGAAAAAATTTATCATATGTCAGATACCTTATACTTGGCCAAAGAAAATCTTTGATAAATTAGATGAAAATTTAAAAATAGGATTTGACCCTAAACTTTTTACCTCAGATACATTATTTAAATATTTTGGAAACACATGTGACTTAACACCAATTAATATTGATATTTTTAAAAAAAAAACAAATAAAATTGTTAATGAGAATTATTTTTTTATACTTAGTAAAAAAATTACTGGTAGAAGTGCTATATCAAAAATTAATAGTGTAATTAAATTGATGAAAAAGCAAAAAATAAATCATTTGTTCATCAGTTCAGGGGAAAATGTATGTTGGCTTTTAAATATAAGAGGAAAAGACCTACCAAATTCACCCGTAGCAAATTGTCAAGTAATTTTATCTAGTGATGGTTTGATTAATTTTTTTTCTAATAAGAAGAAAATAAAAAAAATAAAAAAAAAATTTAAGAAAAATAAAATAATATTTCATGACGAAGATAAGCTATTTGATATTTTGAATTTAATTAAAAAAGGTACATTTTGTATAGACAGCCAAACTTGCTCTATATTTAATGAAAATCTAATTAAGTCAAAATTTAATATAAAAAAAAAAAGAAGATCCTATTTATAAACTTAAATCAATAAAAAATAATATTGAGATAAAAAATATGATAAAAGCACATATTGAAGATGGTGTTGCTCTAACTAAATTTATATACTGGATAAAAAATATTAAAAATATCAAATTAGATGAGTTAATTATTGAAAAAAAGTTAGAAAAATTTAGGAAAAAAAATAAAAATTATTTATACCCAAGTTTTGCTACTATAGCTGGATCAGGTCCTAATGGAGCAATAATTCATTATAAATCTAACAAAAAAACAAACAGGAAAATATACAAAAAAGATTTATTGCTAGTTGACTCTGGTGGTCAATATAAATGGGGGACAACGGATGTAACAAGAACGATAGCTTTTGAAAAACAAAAAAATAAAATAAAAAAATTATATACTAGAGTTTTAAAAGGTCATATTGCTGTAGCACTTTGTAATATTAAACATGAGATAAATGGTCATAATATTGATAAAAAAGCTAGAAAAAGTTTAAATTCAGTTGGTTTAGACTACAGTCATGGCACTGGGCACGGTGTAGGTTTTTTTTTAAATGTTCACGAAGGACCACAAAGTATTTCAAAAAATAATTATATTAATTTACAAGAAGGAATGATTGTTAGCAATGAACCTGGTTACTATGTTGAAGGTAAATTTGGTATAAGAATCGAGAATTTAGTTTTCATTAAAAAAAATAAACAAAAATTATATTTTAAAAATTTGACTTTAGCACCTTTAGAAAAAGATTTAATTGATATTAAAATGCTAACGAAAAAAGAAAAAGATTATTTGTTCCAATATAATCTGGAGACATATTCAAAATTATCTCCATATTTAAAAAATAATGAGAGAAAATGGCTCGCAAAATTAATTTAGCAAGCTATTCCATTCTTGTTGGGTTAAAATTTTAACGCCAATTTTTTTAGCAAGTTCTACTTTTTTTTGTGTTGGCTTTTCTCCAATTACTAAATAATTCAATTTTTTATTTATAGTGCTAATAATATTTCCCAAATTTTTCTCAGTTAAATTTTTTGCTTCAGCTCGACTCATATCTATTAATTTACCAGTAAACATGAAGGTTTTGTTTTTTAATTTTCCTTTTTTATCAAATTTTCTACTTTTAATTTTTAGTATATTAGAAAGTTCATAAAGAATATTTAAATTATCTTTGTTTATAAAAAAACTTTTTATAGAATTTATTTGTGTTTCTCCAATTCCGTCAATGTTAATAAATTGATCTATCTTTTTATCCTTAATTAGATCTAAAAAATTTTTTATATTTTTTGAATAATCAGCAATTAATTTTGCATTTTCTAAACCTATGTGTCTTATTCCAAGTGAAAAAATAAATTTTTCAAAATTTATACTTTTAGATTGATCAATAGAATATTGAAGATTAGATACTGATTGACTTCCCCATCCATCAAGATTAGATATTTTTTTATAATCAAGTTTAAATATATCCTGAGGGAACCTTATAAAATTTAATTTCCAAAATTTTTCAACAACTTTTTTTCCTAAACCTTCAATATTTAAAGCTTCTTTTGAGATAAAATGTTTTATTTTTTCTATTGCGATTTTTTCACATTTAAAATTTTCATTGGCACATCTTCTGACTGAATCATTTTTTTTGGTAATATGATTATATTCTTTAAAAGTTTTTGAGCCGCAAGATGGGCATTTAACTGGAAATACAAATTTATTTGAATTTTTTTTTCTTTTTTTAAAATCAACTTCAATAATATGTGGAATTACATCTCCTGCTCTTTCAATTTTTACTGTATCTCCTATTCTAATATCTTTTCTTGAAATTTCATCTTCGTTATGAAGAGTTGTGTTAGACACTACTACGCCGCCTATATTAATAGGTTTAATTTTTGCGACAGGAGTAAGTGCTCCTGTTCTTCCAATTTGAATATCAATATTTAATATTTCAGAATATGCATTATCAGAAGAAAATTTATGTGCTATAGCCCATCTGGGAGAATTAGATGTAAATCCCAACCTTTCTTGTAATTTTAGATCATTAACTTTGTATACCAATCCATCTAAATCATAATCAATATCAAACCTCTCTTTTTCAAATTGATTATGATATTCTTTAAGCTCTTTTAAATTTTTTAAAACTTGATTATGCTCACTTGTAGAAAACCCCCAATTCTTTAATTCTTTCAAAAACTCTGATTGAAGTCTAAATTTATTATTTTCAATAAATCCAAATGTATATGCTATAAATTTTAAAGGTATTTTTTTTGTTTCTTTTGGATCTTTTTGCCTAAGACATCCTGATGCAGCATTTCTAGAATTTGCAAATTTATCTTTAATGCTTTGAAAATCTGATTTTGTAATAAAAACTTCGCCTCTTATTTCTATATCTTGAGGAAAATTCTTATTTTTTATTTCAATTGGAATATCTTTAATTGTTTTTAGATTTTCAGTTATAAGCTCTCCAACTTTGCCATCGCCTCTGGATACGCCTGCTACAAGCTTACCATTTTTATAATTTAAAGAAGCTGAAATACCGTCAATTTTTGGTTCAACACTATACTCAAAGTTAATTTTATCATTAATATAGTTAAAAATTTTTTTTTCAAAATTTAAAAGATCATCATAATCAAATGCATTTGATAAGGATAGCATTGGGACTCTATGATTATGTTTAATAAAATTTTTTGACGGTTTATAGCCTACTTTATTTGTGGGAGATGAAATTTTTTTAACAAATTTATTTTTTTTTTCAATTTTAACTAATTTTTTTTTTAAATCATCATAATCTCTATCACTAATTTTAGGGGAACTTTTTTCATAATAAAGTTTATTATGTTTTTCAATTTCTTTAATAAGTTTATTATATCTACTTAAATCTATTTTGCCACTCATCTCTATTTAAGAAGTTCTTTGAATCTTTTAATAAGTTTATTTTGCTTATTAGCTTTTTGCTTTTTTGAAATTTTTTTATAGTTTTTATTAAATATTTTATATGTTTTATCATACCATTGACCTGATTTATAATTATAGCCTAAGACTTTGGCGTATTTTTTTGCTTCGTTCTCAAGACCTATTTTATAATTTAATTCAACTAATCTATGTAATGCTTCTTCAATAAATATAGTATTATCATATGTTTCTACTACAATTTTAAATCTATTAATTGCAGGAATCCATTTTTCTCTCTGGACATAATATCTTGCTAAATACATTTCTTTTGATGCCAAAATTTCTTCTATATAGTCAAGTTTATATTCTGCATCTATAGCGTATTCTGAATTTTGATAATTGTTTACAACAATTTTAAAATATTTCTCTGCATCAACTATTCTTTGCATATCTTTTGTTTCATCTATTATCTGGTCATAGTAACAAAGAGCTAATAAATAATATGCATAGCCGATATTAGGATTTTTATCATACTTTTTTACAAATCTGTCTAACTCTAGAATTGCATCATCATAATATGCTTGAGAAAAATAAGCATAAGCTGCCATCAAAGATGCTCTGGGAGCCCATATAGATTGGGGATATATAATTTCTGCTTCATTAAATTTTTTTGCAGCATAAATTATATCTCCTTTCTCTAATTCAGCGATACCTTGATTGTAAGCCTCTATCATTTGTAATTCTTGACTTTTTTCAATCAAATCTATTTTTTTTTCATTTTTTTTTGTGCAAAAATTTAAAGATAAAATTAAAATTAAGTATAGGAATATTCTAAAATAAATTCTCATATAAATTTAAAAAGAATTATAATTGATATTAAATTTTATGCTATGGATTTTAACTGGGTTTTTTCAGCCAAACTATGTGGTAAATTTTTTCCTTTTATCTCAAGCACAGAGTAGTTTTTTTTATCACTAAAAATTTTTCTCAATAATTTATTTGTCATACTGTGACCGCCTTGTGAGCATAAAAGAGATCCTATCACTTTATAGCCTGATAAATACAAATCACCCATACAATCAAGTATTTTGTGATTAACAAATTCATTTTTATATCTTAGACCTTCTTTATTAAGTACTTTATTACTATCTACAACTATAGTGTTTTGCAAACTTCCACCAATTCCTAGTCCCAGTTTTTGTAATTTCTCTACATCTTCATATAAGCAAAAAGTTCTAGAATTAAAAATTTCTTCTAAGCTATCCTCAAAAATATTTATTTTTTTTCTTTGAATATTAATAACTTTATTTTTATACTTTACCTCGAAGTCTATATCTGATGAAACATTTGACTTGTCGATTGTTATAATTTTTTCACCCTCTCTGTATTCAACTCTTTTTTCAATTTTAATAAGTTTAATAGGTACATCACTAACTAAAACTCCAGACCTTTTAATTTCTTTAACAAAATATTTAGCAGAACCATCCATAATTGGAACTTCTTGAGCATTAATCTCCACTAAAGCATTATCTATTCCCAATCCATAAAATGCTCCCATCAAATGTTCAATTGTTGAGACCTTAACTCCATATTGATTTGAAATTGTAGTACACAATTTTGCATCAGTAACATTAGAATAACTTGGGATAACTATATTATTTTTATTCAAGTCTACTCTTTTAAAAATAATTCCATTATTTGGTGCTGCAGGTAGTATATTTATAGCAACATTAGAACCTGTGTGTACTCCGATACCTTTTATTTTTATATTATTTAAAATTGTTTTTTGAGTTAGCAGAGACATTGAGCATTTATATTAAAATTATTTTTAATTAAACATTCAACTAATATTACAAGAAACTACAGTTATCTCCCGAATAAATTGAAAAATCTTTCAAAAAAACCTCCTTTTTTAATGTTTTTGTTATTATTGGCTTCAAATTTAATACTATTAAAATAGAATAATTCTTTTCCTGCTTCGCAAATTTCTTCATCAGATTCGTTATAAAAATTTATCTCAGCAAAATTAAATTTATCTTCTAAATGAAAGAAATTTTTATCAAAAATTTTAGAACCGTCACCAGTTAATACTAATATTGTTTCTTTGGATTCTTTAAATTTTTCAATCAATCTATTTTCTATTAAACTTAAGTCTATAATCTCCTGTACACGAGACAAAATAACTTTTTTTAGATTATTAATATCTATGTCGTTTTGAATTATATTCTTAATCAATAAATTTTTTTGTTCATTAATCTGATCATGTGAAAATTCTTCTTCCGATGAATTAAATGAGTGTTTTATTATTTCAGATTGGTCAATTTCAATATTAAATATTTTATTAATATCTTTGGTAATATGATTACCTCCAATTTTAATATTCTTAAAGTACTGTATTTGATTGTTAGAAAAATATGTTAAAGTGCTCCTTTCCCATCCAATGTCCAAAAAAGCTATTGATTTTTTGTTTGTTAAATATTTTTGATATGCGATTGCCTTGGTTATGCTAGTGCAAAATAAATTTAAAATTTGTACACTATTTTTTTTAAATAAATCTTCAATAAATAAATACTTATCATTAGGAATGCATACAAATTTAAAATCTATAATAATTTTTTTCCCATGTAAATTTTTATCCAAATTTTGATAGTATTCTTGATCATCAATCAAAAATTTATTTGTAATAGTATGTATAATTTTTAAATTACTATTATAATTTTCTAAAATCTTTTTGGCCTCTAGAACAAGTAAAAAAATATTTTCATCAACTAATATTTTTTGATCAAATTCTTTTTTTATACTTAAATCAATTGATGAGATTTTAGGATCATCATATAAAACTACTATTTCTTCAATATGATCAGAAATATTTTTTTCAACCTTTCTTATTATTTTATTTATTATATTAGATTTTGATTCTAAATTTTGATCATTGATCTGATTTATAAAATTTGAATATAATTTATTATGATTTTTGTCGAATACAGATACTCTTATTTTTTGTGATCCATAATCAATTACGGTCAAACACTTATTTATTTTCATGTGTTATTGAAATTTGATTTGGTATCCTTAAATCAATTAATTTAATTTTTTTTGAAAAATTTAATTTTAAAAATTTTTTATAAAATATAATTGATTTTTCTAGATTATTAGATGATAGCATTACATATAAACCATTTTTATTTTTAAAATCCCATCTTCCACTATTATGATAAAAAAAATTATCTATTTCATTTTTTTTAATATTATATTTTTCAAATAAAGTTAATAATTGTAAATATTCATTTACGTTAAATTTACCGAACACTACAGGTAAATCTAAAGTATTTTGAACTTGGTATGAAGGTATTAGTTCTTGATTGTTACCTATATAAAATTTTTTTCCATTTAAATAAGCTTTTCCTATAAGTTTTGTTTTTTTTAGTTCAATTTTTAATTTCGAAGGGAATATTTTTTTAACATTTACATTGTCTAAATATTTGATGTCTTCTATGTTTTTTAAAATATTACGATCATTTAAAAAAAAAATATTTTGTCCAATTAAAATATCAAGTTTCTTTTCTATCAAAGTTTCTTCGCTTGAATTTAGTCCATTGATTGAGATTGATTGTATTTCAATAAATTTTTTAAATATTTTGTTAAAAGAATGATTCATTATTGTTGTAATTAAAAATAAAAGTGAAAAATAAAAGTAAATTTTTTTTTTATTTATTGATTGATGCATCTTTTAAAATTTTTTCAATTAAAGTTATAAATTTAATATTGGCGTGTTTTGCTATTTCGGGAACTAAAGAAAGCGAAGTCATTCCAGGTTGTGTATTAATTTCTAGTAGATAAAATTTATTATTATAGTATCTAAAATCTGATCTTGTTACTCCTCGGCACTTTAATTTTTTATGAGCTTTTAAGGATATATTATAAACTTTCTTAAGAGAGCGTTGATTAATTTGAACAGGTATGATGTGTTCTGTTTTTGCTTTAGGATTATACTTAGCTTCATAATCATAAAATTTTCTTTTTGGTTTAAGCTCTATAGCACCTAAAACTTTTTTTCCCATTATTGCTACTTGAATTTCTCTACCAGGTATATATTTTTCAATTAAAATCTCTCCATAGTGTTCTAAGTTGTTTAAATGTTTAATTATATTTGATTTATTACATATAAAGACATTAACACTAGATCCTTCATTTATTGGTTTTATAACTACTGGAAATCCTAATTTTTTATCTATAATTTTAATTATATTTTTTTGTTTTTTTTTATTATTAAAAATAAATTTAAAATACTTTGGTGTTAATATTTTATTTTTAATAAATATTTTTTTTGAAATTTCTTTATCTATAGCTAGCGAAGATGATAATACCCCGGAATGAGTATAATTTATATTTTCGGATTCAAGAATTGATTGAACATATCCATCTTCTCCATATCTTCCATGCAAAAGATTGAATGCTATATCTGGCTTAAATTTTCTGATAAATTTAACTAGCTTTCCATCAGGTTCAGTAATTTTTATTTTATATTTTTTAATTTTATTTAATTCCTTAAAGACACTTTTTGCGGTTTGTAAACTTATTTCTCTTTCTTTTGAATAGCCTCCTGCAAGAATTAGAATTTTTTTCATTATTCAACAATCACAATTTCTAAATTTAAATCAATACCAGTATTAATTTTAACTTTTTCTTTTACAAAATCGATGAGAGATTTCATATCTGAGTAATTGGCATTATCTTTATTTACAAAAAAATTTGCATGTTTTTCTGAAATGAAAGCATCTCCAAAATTTATTTTTTTTGGTACAGCTACTTTAATTAATTCCCATACTTTCTTATTTGTATAGTTTTTTGGATTCTTAAATGTGCTTCCACCCGTTTTTATTTTGGTTGGTTGAGCCGATTCTTTTTTTATTTTTAGATTATTCATCAATTTTTCAATTTCGTTTTTTTTTTTTTTTGGACTTTAAAAGTGCCACTCAAAAATATTATATCTTTGGGTAAATCGGTTTCACGATATTTAAATATTATTTTATCTGCAGGTATTGATTTTATCTTTCCGTCAAAATCTATTATTTGAAGTGAAATTAGAAAATCCTTAAATTCATTTCCAAAACATCCTGAATTCATTCTTATTCCCCCACCTACTGTGCCAGGTATGCAAGACATAAATTCTAATCCACCGAAATCATTATTTTTGGCAAATTCGGATAATTTTTTTTGCGTAGAGGATGATCCTGCTATTATTGTATTATTATCTAATGTTGTAATATTTGAAAAATTGCTTCCTAATTTTATGACTACCCCTTGATAAGTTTCATCTTTAAATAGAACATTAGAGCCGGCTCCTAAAACGAATATTTTACCTCTTCTATCATATATTTTTAAAAATTCTTTTAACTCATTTAAATTATCTGGTTTAAAAAAGATTTTTACTTCACCACCTATATTGAACCAATTAAATTTTTTTATATTGAAATTAAATAAAATTTTTCCATTAATATTTTGTGAAAAACTTTTTAAATCATTTATTTTCATTTAAGTATATTTTTCAAGTTTCTTACCCAATTAGATATTGTGCCGGCTCCCATTCCTATATAAATTTTTTCACCATAAGCTGTTTGCTTAATAAATTTGCCCAATTCTTTTTCATTTCTAACAATTATCAGATTTACTTTTGAATTTTTAACTATTAATTTTGCAAATGAATTATAAGAAAAATTTAATTTTAAATTTTCTCCAGCTTTATAGATCGGACATAATAAAACCGTATCAGCCATTTTAAAACAGTTAGAAAATTCTACCTTTAAATTTTTTACCCTTGAAACTCTATGCGGTTGAAAAATACAAACTATTTCTTTTTTTTTATAAACTTGCCTTACTCCCTGAAGAACAGACTTAATTTCTGTAGGATGATGGGCATAATCATCAATGAAAATTGAGTCATTATGTGTAAACAAATAATTAAATCTTCTTTGTACTCCTTTGAACTTTAATAAACCTTTTTTAATTAAGCTGTCTGAGATTCCTATCGAATGGCTAACTGCAACTGCTGAAGCGCTGTTTCTAATATTATGCAAGCCCAACAATGGTACTTTTATATTTTTTATTATTTTTTTTAAGCCTGGTATATTTATTCTTAAATTAAATTTGGAATATTCAATTCTTTGTATTATTTTTGTTATTTGAAAATTACAATTATCCGAAGTTCCATAAGTATAAAAATTTTTATTTGTTATTTTTTTTAAAACGTCTCTATTATTTAAATCATCAAAACATACAAATGATTTCCCTAACGAAGGTGTCTTGTTTAATAATTTAGAAAAATTTTTTTTTAGATTTTGCAAAGATTTGTGAAAATCTAAATGCTCAGCGTCTATATTTGTAACTATCGAATAAGTGAAAGGTATTTTTAAAAAACTGCCATCTGACTCGTCTGATTCAATAACACACCAGTTGCTTTTACCTAATCTAGCCGAATTACCAAAAGAATTAAGAACTCCACCATTAATTATTGTTGGATCTAATTTTGCATGAGTAAAAATATTTGAAACCAAAGAAGTTGTTGTAGTTTTCCCATGAGATCCTGTGATTACAACGTTTCTCATTAAAGAAACAATATTACCAAGCATTTCTCCTCTGGTATAAATTGGTAGTTTTAATTTTATAGCCTGCTTTAATTCAGGATTGTTTTTTTTTATAGCAGAAGAAATAACTAGAATTGTACAATTTTTAATATTACTTGATCTATGACTTATAAAAATTTTTAACTTCTCAACTTTTAATCTTTCAATATTTTTATTTTTTGAAATATCGCTACCCTGAACCTTAAAGCCTAACTGATTCATAATTAGCGCCAATCCACTCATTCCTATTCCTCCAATTCCAACGAAGTGAATACGTTCTGTTTTTCCAATATTAATTTTCATTTATCAGTTTAACTAATTTTTTATTTATATTATTCCAAGTATTTTGGTTAGTAATTTTTGATAAATTATTTTTTTTTTCAAAATAATCCGAATTTTTGTTAAATAAATTAATTATAAATTCATTTATTCTATAGAGATTGTAATCTTTTTGATTGATTATCCAACAGCAACTTTGTTCTGCATAATACATTGCATTATAATATTGGTGATTATCTTTTGCATGAGGAAAAGGTATGGCTATAAAAGGTACATTAAAATAAGAAAGCTCTGATATAGCAGAAGCGCCTGATCGAGTTATTGCTAAGTCAAAATTACTATACTTTTCAAATAAATTTTCTTCAAATTTAAATAATTTATTTTTTATTTTCAAATCCTGATATTTTTTTTCTAATACTTTTTTTTTGTTATCATCAAAAACTTGCTGGTATAATTCAACTTCTACATTTTCTGATAGTTTGCAAATTAAATAAAAAATATTATCATCAAAAAATCTAGCTCCCTGACTTCCTCCTATAATTAAAATCTTTTTTTTAACTGAAAAATTTTTATTTTCATTTTTTTTATTAAAATATATTTCTTTTCTTAAAATTGAATCTGATAAATAAATTTTATTTCGATATTTTTCAGGAAATAATTTCAAATTTTTATCAATACAAATTATTTTTTTTGAAAATCTGAGCATAAATTTATTTGCTCTACCTAAAACACTATTCGGTTCAAAGAGTATTATTTTAATATTAAGAAAGTAAGAAGCTATACAAAATGGAATGGACATATATCCACCTGTGCTAATTAAGATATCGAAATTTTTTCTTTTTAAATAAAATAAAGATTTGATTATAGATATAAAAAAATAAATTAATTTTAGAGGTAACAGATATAAATTTACAAATAAATTTGGTACATTAATTAATGAAAATTTATAATTATTTTTATTAATAAACTTTTCTCCTCTATTATCTGTAACTATTTCTACTTTAAAGCTTTCTTTCAAATGATCATAAATTGACAATGATGGAATAACATGTCCACCAGATCCTCCTGTAATGATTACTACTTTTTTCATATTAATTTAATTTTCTTTTTGTAAAATTCAAAATTAAACCTGAAATAATTGCTGTACTAATTATTGAAGATCCACCGTAGCTCAAAAATGGAAGTGTCATTCCAGTTGTTGGTAATAATCTTATATTAACGCCCACATGTACAAACATTTGCAATAAAACCATTGTAGTACAACCTATTAAAATCAACTTAAATTTACTTTTATTAATTATGTTAATTTTTTGAATAACTTTATAATAAAAAATTAAATATATTATAATAATTGTTAAAACAATAATTGCTCCAAACTCCTCTGAAATAACCGAAATTATATAATCTGTATGAGCTTCGGGAACCTTTGAATTTAGTGTGCCTTCACCAATACCTTTTCCAAATAAACCTCCGCTAACAATAGCATCACTTGCCTTTTCCGCCTGGTAATTATTTCCAGAATTAGAATCTAAAAAAGAAATTAGTCTAATCTTAATATATTCAAATTTAGTTACATAAATAATTAAATATGAAATTATTAAATTCAAAGATAAAAATATTGAAAAAAATAGATATAAATTAATTCCTGATACGAAAATTAATGTAAGCCAAACAGATAAAATTAGTATTGTTTGACCAAGATCTGGCTGCGAAATTAATAAAAGAGAAATCGGCAATATAATTATAATGCTTAAAAAATATTTTAAATATAAATTTTTTTTTTCTATAGATAAAATTGATGATAGAAAAATAATTAAAAAAGGTTTTAGTATTTCAACAGGTTGGAATCTTGGAAAAAAAGCTAGTTCAATCCATCTTTTTGAACCCTTTACTTCAACTCCTATGAATGGAACTAAAATTAAAACTAATAGACTAATAAAAAAGAAAAAAATAGAAAATCTAACAATTAAATCTTGATCTAAAAAAGAAATAAATAAAAAAAGAGTTATTGCCAAAATAATAAAAATAAGATGTTTAAAAAAAAAATGATAAGAGTTCGTATCAAGCTTATCTGATGCAATAAGAGAAGTGGAGACTAATGAAAAAAATAATCCAAGAAAAAACAAAAATAAAATAGTTAAAAAAATAAATTTATCTATATTCTTCCACCAATCATAAAAATTATCAAAAAAATTTGTCATTTTTTTTTATAATTTTTTTAATTATACTATTAAAATATTTTCCTCTATCTTCAAAGTCTTTGAATTGATCAAATGAGGCTGCAGATGGACTAAATAGAATTACTTTTTTTTTACTATGATCTTTTTTTACTTCTTTGAATACTGCCTTAAGAGATTTAAGTAAATTTTTATTAATTTCAATTTTTATTCTATTCTTTAAAGTTTTTGAAAAGAAAGATTTATCTTTTCCATAAATAAATCCTCTAATTGATTGATAATATTTTTTTTTTAAATGAAGTTTATCATTTTTTTTTGCAATACCACCCAGAATCCAAAAAATATTTTTGTGAGTTTCCAGCAAAGGAAGTGTTGCGGAAAAGCTCGTAGATTTTGAATCATTAATAATTATTAAATTTTTTCTATTGTACATCTTTTGTTGTCTATATTTTAATCCTTTAAAGTTATTTATAACTTTTAAAATTTTATTTTTATTCAATTTAAGATATTTTGATAACTCTAATATGTAATTT
>MDSV01224391.1_pt1 | contig 14175 bp, 12 predicted proteins | sample 810851 | NCBI WGS metagenome assembly MDSV01 (sample SAMN05326640, study PRJNA326480) | marine metagenome | isolation source: seawater | place: Atlantic Ocean: North East | collected 2012 | reverse complement strand
TGGCGAGTTCTGCGATCGCGTCATGAATGCGGTCGCTGAGGGCAAGGGCCGCATCTTCGTCGCTGTTCGGCAGCACCAGTGCGAATTCCTCTCCGCCGAAGCGGGCGGGAAGATCCTCGTCGGACCGGGTCGATGCCTTGAGCGCGGCGGCAACCCGTTTCAAACACTCGTCGCCGGCGGGATGGCCATAGGTATCGTTATAGCCCTTGAAATGGTCGATATCGATCATCAGCATGGCGAGCGGCCGGTCCGCCTCTGCGGCTGCCGTCCAGCTCTGTTTCAGGAAATCGTCAAACAGGCGGCGGTTGGCGAGCGCTGTGAGGGCATCCGTGTTGGAGATATCGTTGAGCGAGCGATATTTGGCATAGAGCGCGTCGGCATAGACTTTTTCCCGCAGGTAGAGGAGGAACACCTTGCGCTCGACCGACTCGATGCGATAGCTCGCCAGCAGAGTGAGCAGACTTGTCACGCCGAGAAAGACCAGGGGAGAGGTCTTCTCCATTGGCAGCAGTGTCGGCAGCGGAAGGATGAAGAAGGCGGCGATGGCGAAGTTGACCGATGCGGCCACCACAGCCTGGGACGTGCGCAGCGGCAACGCGATATTGCCGACGATGGCAAGCAGTATAAAAGTGTACGGCTCGAATTCCACGATCGGATTGCCGGGCGATTTCAGCATCAGTCCGGTGCCGACCGCCGATACCGCGACGCCGAAAACCGAAATCCAGCCCGGAAGGCGGGTGTCGAGATCGCGCATGATCAAAACTGTTAGCGCTGACAGCAAGGCCAGAACAACGCCAGATCTGATCAGGGTCATGCGGGCCAGCAATTCTTCCCGATAAATCAGATCGATAAAGGCAAAACCCGCGATCACGAGGATGCCGATCGCGCCTGCCCATACGAGTTGGCGGTGGCGGCTGCGATGCATCTCCTCCACGAACCGGCGTTCGAGCGGGCGCGTGAATCGGAGCAACGCCCCCCTTTTTTTCAGGTTGAGTTCAATCTGCTCGTCGAGCAACTGGTCTTCGCTCGAAAGGCTTTTCACGCGCCGCAACATCATGGCGCGCCGGACCCCGCAGGTCGCAGATCGCGGCTGAAGCGCTTCCAGTTGGCGATGTAGCTCTCGGCCGACCGACGAAGGCCTGCGATCGCTTCGCCATCGAGTTCGCGCACGGCGCGCGCCGGCGCGCCGACGATCAGGCTGTTGTCGGGGAAGGATTTGCCCTCGGTCACCAGCGCGTTCGCGCCGATCAGCGAGTTGCGGCCGATCGTCGCGCCGTTCAGGATCGTGGCACCCATGCCGACAAGGCTGTTGTCGCCGATGGTGCAGCCATGGAGGATTGCGCGATGGCCGACGGTGCAGCCTTCGCCGATCGTGGTCGGGAAGCCCATGTCGGTATGGATGATGACCCCATCCTGGATATTGCTGCCCCTGCCGATGGTGATCGGCTCGTTGTCGCCGCGCAGCACGGCCGCAAACCATATGCCGACATCCTCGCCGATAATGATGTCGCCGATCACCGAGGCGTCGGGAGCGATCCAGAATTGGCCTTCGGGCGGCAATCGCGGCTGTTTATCGGCCAAGTTGTAAAGGGGCACTTGCATCTCCTCTCAAACGCAGACAGACACTATATCAGATCACCTCGAATGCAAGGTCTCCAACGCCTTCGATGCTACACGCGATGCGATCACCACGCTCGACCGGGCCGACGCCAGCCGGCGTGCCCGTCAGAATGATGTCGCCGGCCGCAAGGCAAACGTATCGAGACAGTTCCGCGATGATTTCCGCGGTCTTCCATATCATCTGCGAGAGATCGCCGTGCTGGATCACCGTGCCGTTGCGCACAAGGCTGATCGCACCGCGCTCGGGATGGCCGATTTCGGCGGCGGGCGCGATGTCGGAGACGGGCGCGGATGCCTCGAAGGCCTTGGCCATTTCCCACGGCCTCGATTTCGCTTTGGCTTCGTCCTGAATATCGCGCCGGGTGAAATCCACCGCGACGCCGTAACCGTATACACAATCCAGGGCCTGATTGACGCCGATATCGGCGCCGCCATTTTTCAGGGCAACAAAACACTCCACCTCATGGTGGACGTTTCGCGACAGGACGGGGTAGGGAAAGGGTCTGCCGCCAGGGACGAGATTGTCGGGGTTCTTCTGGAAGAAGAACGGCGCTTCGCGGCTGGGATCATGACCCATCTCCACCGCGTGTGCGGCGTAATTTCGACCGACGCAATAGACCCGGCGAACGGGAAAGGTGCTTTCACTGCCTCTGACGGGCAGGGTCACAGCGGGCGGGGAGGGAATGACGGTTGAAGACATTGGTGCTTGTCCTGAAAGCGAGAGCCACGGCGGGTGCGTTTTGACGCCGGCCCGGATTGAGGATCTCGGCCGAACGGCGCCAAACAGGCCACTAAGTAGGAAGTGCAAGTGCATCGGTCCAGTGTTAACCCTACCAACTCGTCGGCATATCGGTATATATTGGACATTCCTCGCTCTCACGGCGCCCTGGAGCGAACCGCGCGCCTTGTCGTTGAAATTCGACGCCCGTGCTTCCGCGGGTTCGAAGGTTGAAGAAAGGCCTGGCGGTTCAGGACGCAATGCTTGAGAATCTGGAAATCATTATCGCCATGCTGGAAAAGGTCGGCATGGCGGCCCTCATCGTGCTCGCCTATAGGTTGATCCGCTACGCGCGCTTCTCAATCGTCCGTTCATCGCTCGCGATCGGGCTGCTGTTCGGCTTCGGGGCGGTGGTCACGATGGTCGATCCGCTGGAGGTCCTGCCGGGCATCATCGTCGATATCCGGGCGGTCATGGTTGCCCTTGCGGCGCTTTTCGGCGGCCCGCTCGCCACCTTGATCGCATCGGCCGTGACCATTGCGATGCGGATTTATATCGGCGGCGCCGGTGCGCTTGCGGGCTGCGTCAGCATCGCGCTGGCCGCGGTGATCGGGCTTGTCTATGCACGCCTCAGCGGCGGACGGCGCGATGCTGTCGGTCTTGCCATTCTGGGCATGTTGCTGTCGCTCACCCTGGTCGCGGGCATTTTCGCGCCCGTTCCGATAGTGTCGTCGACAACGCCGGCGCTCATCATCCGCAATCTGCTCGGAACCATGATCCTCGGCTATCTGCTTGCCATGGAGGAACGGCGCGAGGCCGAATATCGCGCCTACAAGCGCGAGGCGGAGCGCGATCCGCTCACCGGACTCAAGAACAGGCGGGCGCTCGAGGCGTTTGACCGGCAGGTCGCCACCGAGGCGGAGCGTCGCCCCTTCGCCGTACTGATGATCGACATCGACGGCTTCAAATCGCTGAATGACCTTCACGGACATGCCTTTGGCGATAGGGTTCTGCGCCGGCTTGCCGAGGTTGTCCGCGGACGCATGCGCGGCTTCGATCTGGTGGTGCGCTATGGCGGGGAGGAATTCTGCGTGGTGGTCAAGGAGGCGACGCTGCACAATGCCAGGCGCATCGCGGAGGATATCAGGCTTCAGATCATGGAAGAGCGTTTCCAGGCGGCGACGGAGGAGGTCGGCGTGACGGTCAGCGTCGGGGTCGCCGAATCAACCCCCTCGGCCCTCTCGGTGTTCCATGTCATCGAGCATGCCGACAAGGCGCTCTACGATGCCAAGAACAGCGGCCGCAATCGCGTGTGCACCTATCGCCCGGAAACCGATCGCAGGCAGAAGACGCGTTCGGCCTGAGGCCCAACCCGGAATACGAAAAAAGCCCCGTCGCCGGGGCTTTCTGATTTTTGCATATTGCGACCGGCTTAGACCGCGCCGCTGCCCCAGGGGCCATGATGGATATCGAGGCCGTCGAGACGGTCGAAGCCATGGGCGCCGAAGAAATCGCGCTGGGCCTGGATCAGGTTGGCGGTGCCGCGCGACTGGCGATAGGCATCGAAATAGCTGAGCGCCGAGGCAAGCCCCGGAACCGGAAGGCCGGCCGCGGTGGCTGCCGAAACAATGCGGCGCAGCGACGGCATGCACTCGTTGACCATCTCGGAGAACGCCGGCGTCACGATCAGGTTGGCGACATCCGGGGTATCGGAGAACGCCTTGGTGATCTCATCCAGGAACTGCGAACGGATGATGCAGCCGGCGCGCCAGATCCGGGCGATTTCCGGCATCGGCAGGTTCCAGCCATATTCCTGGGAGGCGGAATCCATCACGTCGAACCCTTGCGCGTAGGCCGCGATCTTGGCGGCGAACAGCGCCAGTTCGAGATCGCGGTTGAGCCAGGGGCCGGCCTCGATGCCGAAGGAAAGCTCTTCCTTGTTGAACATCGGCTCGGCGGCGGCGCGTTCGCCGCGCATGGCGGAGATGCAGCGTGCGGCAACGGCCGCCTCGATCACGGTGGCGGGGACGGCGAGCTGCTGGGCCTCGATCGCGGACCAGCGGCCGGTGCCCTTCTGGCCGGCGGCATCGACGATCACGTCGGGCATGGCCTTGCCGGTTTCCGGATCGGCGGCGCGCAGCACCTTCTCGGTAATCTCGATCAGGAAGGAGTTCAGGCGGCCCTTGTTCCACTCGCCGAAGACGTTGGCGATGTCGTTGGCATCCATGCCGCAGCCATCGCGCAGAATGCCGTAGATTTCGGCGATCATCTGCATGTCGGCATATTCGATGCCGTTGTGGATGGTCTTGACGAAATGACCGGCGCCATCAGGCCCGAGCCAGGCGCAGCAAGGGTCGTTGTCGAATTTCGCGGAGATCGAGGTGAGCACTTTCTCGACGCGCTTGTAGCTGTCTTCGGTGCCGCCGACCATGATCGAGGGGCCGTGGCGCGCGCCTTCCTCGCCACCCGACACGCCCATGCCGATAAAGGTCAGGCCGGTGCCGTCGAGCTCCTTGAAGCGGCGGCGGGTGTCGTGGAAATTGGCGTTGCCGGCATCGATGATGATGTCGCCCTTGCCGAGATAGGGGCGCAGCTTTTCCATTTCCTCATCGACCGGGTCGCCGGCCTTGATCATGATGATGATCGGGCGGGGCGGGCGGATGGCCGCGACGAAGTCCGAAAGCGTCTCGGTGGGCACGATGTTCTTCTGCAACTCGCCGGCGCCGGCATAGAATGCGCGCGTCTTGTCGGCCGTGCGATTGTAGACAGCGATCCTGTTGCCCTTCTCGGCAATGTTGAGGGCGAGGTTGGAGCCCATGACTCCAAGCCCGATCAGTCCGATTTCTGCTTTTTCCAAGACATCACCTCTTGTCTTTGGCGCATCATGTGGGTTGCCGTCGGCAATGATGCGCAATTTCGAAAACCCGGATCGCCTTCAGGCGCGCCGAAGGGCAGGCGGCGGGCCGGGGTTGGCCTTTTGTGGCACCGCGACGGGCAAACGGCAAGACGTGGCGGCGCAAAACCGGCGCTTTTCACCGGGTGGCCGAAAAGTTTTGCCGTTCTGTCACAAAGCAAGAAGACCTGTAGCGGAAAATGTCCCGCTACCCTTTGGCGGCGGTCAGCGCGGAGAAATCGAACAGCGACGGATCGAGCAGATGCGAGGGGTTGACGCTTGCAAGCGCCCGCAGCATCACGTCCTTGCGCCCCGGCATCCGTGCTTCCATGTCGGCCAGCATCTGCTTCATGGCGTTGCGTTCCAGCCCGTCCTGAGAGCCGCACAGATCGCAGGGGATTATCGGAAATCGCATCGCCTCGGCAAACCGCGCGAGATCGTCCTCGGCGGCATAGGCAAGCGGGCGCAACACCATCAGGTCGCCCTCGTCGTTCAGCAGTTTCGCCGGCATGGTCGCGAGCTTGCCGCCGTGGAACAGGTTCATGAAGAAGGTTTCGAGAATATCCTCGCGGTGGTGGCCGAGCACCAGCGCATCGCAGCCCTCCTCGCGCGCGATCCGGTAGAGATTGCCGCGTCTCAGTCGCGAACAGAGCGCGCAATAGGTCGAGCCCGGGGCAAGTTTCTCGGTCACGATCGAATAGGTGTCGCGATATTCGATCCGGTGCGGAACGCCGATCTTCGTCAGGTAATCCGGCAGCACATGTTTCGGAAAATTCGGCTGGCCCTGGTCGAGATTGCAGGCGATGAGGTCGACCGGCAGCAGGCCGCGCCATTTCATCTCCAGCAGCACGGCGAGCAGGCCATAGCTGTCCTTGCCACCCGACAGCGCCACCAGCCAGCGCTTCTGATCCTTCAGCATGTCGAAATCGGCGATCGCCTGACGGACCTGCCTGAGCAGCCGCTTGCGCAGCTTGGAAAAGCCGACGGAGGAGGGCGCATCGGCGAACAATGTCTGGAAGGCATCGGGCAGGGTATCTTCGGCCAGTTCGTTCATCATCGCTCCGGGCGCTTGGTTTGCCAGAGCCTGTTCGCTTTTCGTTGAATCGCGAACCGGCTCTAACCTTTTGTTTTCCGCTCGTCCGGACGGAAAACCGGTATCCACTTTTCCTGGACGCGCTCAAAGGCAATGCCTGTTTACGCCGAAAGGATCAACCCGCAAAAACCGACCAGCCGGTGCGCGCCGCCAGCATTTCGAGCGCGACCGAGCCGAGCGCGGGATTGCCGGTCGCATCCAGCCCCGGCGACCACACCGCCATCGAGGCCTTGCCGGGCGCCACCGCCAGAATGCCGCCGCCGACGCCGGACTTGCCGGGAAGGCCGACGCGGAAGGCGAAATCGCCGGAACCGTCATAATGGCCGCAGGTCAGCATCATCGCGTTGATGCGGCGCGCCCTGCGCGGCGAGACCACGGAAAAGCCCGTCAGCGGATTGGTGCCGTGATTGGCCAGATAAAGCCCGGCATGGGCAAGCTGGACGCAGTTCATCATCAGCGCGCATTGATGGAAGTAGACGCCGAGCACGTGGTCGACCGGATGATGGATATTTTTAAAGCCGCGCATGAAATTGGCGAGCGCGAAATTGCGGAAGCCCGTGCGCTGTTCCGATTGCGCGACCTTCTCGTCGATCGAAAGCGTCTCGTCATTGGCGATGAAATGCATGAACCGCAGGAATTCGCCGATCGCCTCGCGCGGCGCATGCCCGGCCAGCACGATATCGGTCACCACGATCGCGCCGGCATTGATGAAGGGGTTGCGCGGAATGCCCTGCTCGTGCTCGAGCTGGACGATCGAATTGAAGGAGGAGCCCGAGGGCTCGCGCCCGACCCGTTTCCAGATCGCCTCGCCAACCTTGCCGAGCGCCAGCGTCAGCATGAACACCTTGGAAATGCTCTGGATCGAAAAATGCGTCTCCGCATCGCCCGAACGGTAGGTCTTGCCATCGACGGTGGTGATGGCGATGCCAAACTGGTTGGGGTTGACTTTGGCGAGTTCGGGAATGTAATCGGCCACCTTGCCTTCGCCCAGGCGGGGCTGAAGCTCGCGCACGATATCGTCAGCAATGGTCTGCAGGTTCATGCCTGCGATCTCCCTTCAGAGCATTCGCGACCGGAAGCCGCCATCCGGTCCCGCGACGATGCGGCAGGTGAGTGGCATAGAGAAATCCGCCCTCGCGGTAAACGCCGATTTTTCAGCAATGTAGTCGATCGCGCAGCGAAGCGAAAACGCGTCCGGCATCGAAATCACAATTTTCGATATATCGTATCTTGCAAATTCCGATGGAAATTATATCTTTAGATATATCGTAAAAACAGGAGCGATAGTGATGAGACATTTTCATGAGCGCCCGGCCGAGGAAGGCCGAGGGCGGTTTCGCGAATATATGATGATGGCGCGCGGCGGCGGCGGTTTCGGCCGGGGCGGCTTTGGCGGCCCGTTCGGTTTCGGCGACGGCGATGGTCCCGGCAGGCCGGGCCGCTTTCTCGGGCAGGGGCAGATCCGCCTGCTGGTTCTCCACCTGATCGGCGAGGAGCCCCGTCACGGCTACGACATCATCAAGGCGATCGAGGAAATGAGCGGCGGCTTCTATGCGCCGAGCCCCGGCGTCATCTACCCCACGCTGTCCTACCTCGAGGAAGCTGGATATGTGGTGGCCGCCGATGACGGAAACAAGAAGCGCTATTCGATCACCGACGAGGGCAGCGCCTATCTCGCCGACAACATGTTCGAGGCATCCATGGCGTTGAAGGCGCTGTCGACGATCGGCGACAAGATGAAGCGCCGGAAAGAGCGGCATAAGACCGAAGCCGGCCCCGAACTGCCGCGAAGCGTCGATGTCGCGATGCTGAACCTGCGGGAGGTGATCGCCCGCAAGCTCGACGACGACCCCGCCGCCGCAAGCGAAATCGTCCGCGCCCTCTTGGAGTTCACGGCGCGCTACGAATAGTTTTGGGCGTAATTTAGATATAACGAAAGATATAACCCGACGCCTGCGCCGGGTTATTGCCGCGCTCGACGGTTTCTAAAACCGCCGCGCCAGTTCCAGAAGCTCGGCATCCGACAGCGGCGCGATTTCGCTTTCGTGGGTGGAGACCGGCGAGAAACCGAACTGCTGGTAGAGCTGGAGCGCGCGCGGGTGATCGAGATTGTTGGTCTCGGTGATCACCTTCTCGGGCTGGTCGGCCCAGATCGCCTTCAGCGCCTGGAGCAGGAACCACTTGCCGACGCCGAAGCCGAGCGCGCGTTCGAACAGGCCGAAATGCACCAGCCGGGTGACGCTGTCATCCTCGCGGTGGTATTCGTAAAAGCCGGCCGGCGCGCCTTCCAGATAGAACACGGTCACCGTGGTGCGGTCGTTGTGGATGGTGGCGGCAAGGTCCTCGTCGCTCATGCGCACCCGGTCGACCCATTCCCAGCGAGAGCCGACCTGGCGATAGAGAAAACGGTAATAGGCAAGCGGAATTTCCGGCACCCGCATCAGCGCGATATGAAGGTTTGCCGGCGCCAGCAAATGGGCTTTCGGCGGCGTGGTCATTTCAAGCCGGGTGACGTGAACCGGGATCGGTGCCGTGGTCTTTTTCGTCATCGCGCTCAGGCCTTTCCGGTCGCCACGGGCGTGTCGTCGCGGCTGCCCCATTCCGACCACGAGCCGTCATAAAGCGTGTTGTCGGCGTGGTCGAGGGTTTCAAGCGCGAGCGTGATGATCGCGGCGGTGACGCCGGAGCCGCAGGTGGTGACCACCGGTTTCGAAAGGTCGATGCCGGCCTCTTCGAACAGGGCGCGGAGTTCTTCGGGTGATTTGAACCGGCCATTCTTCGCGAAGGAGGAGGAGGGCAGGCTTTTTGCGCCCGGCATGTGGCCGGCGCGCATGCCCGCGCGCGGTTCCGGCTCCGCCGCCTCGAACCGGGCGGCGCTACGCGCATCCGCGATCTGGCTTCTGCCGGAGGCGACGATTTCGCGCATGTCTTCAAACGAGGTGACGCGGTGCGGCTTGGCGTCGAGCTTGAACGTCGCCGGCACGGGCGCTGGAGCGCCGGTCTCCTGGGCGCGGCCTTCGCCGCGCCAGCCATCAAGGCCGCCATCGAGGACGTGGACGTCGCTCGCTCCCATCATCCGCAGCATCCACCACAGGCGCGGGGCTGCCAGGTAGCCCGGGCCGTCATAGACCACGATCGTGTGATCGCTGCCGACGCCGAGCGCTTCCATCTCGGCCGCAAACACTTCCGGCGAAGGCAGGGTATGCGGCAGGCCGGAGGATGTATCTGCAATAGCGTCGTGATCGAAAAACACCGCGCCCGGCAGATGGCCGGCCAGGTATTCGGCCTTCGGGTCGCGGTTATGGGCCGGCAGGTACCATGAGGCATCGATGACCGAAAAGCCCGGCTTGCCCAGCCTTTCCTCGACCCATTCCGGCGAAACGACAAAATTCATCTGGCGACACTCCTCATGCGATGGCTGGGATATGTCCGGTGAACACGGGTTCATCGGACATATCCCAGCTTATTGTTTTACGCATTTCCGGACGGAAAACCGTGATTACACTTTTCCTGGAAATGCTTTAGGCGTCAAACCGTATCCGAAAACGGCGGTTCTCGCGGCCCTTCTTTTCGATCTTGCCGATATGGATGCCGCCGACCTCGCCGGTGGAACGCACATGGGTGCCGCCGCAGGGCTGGCTGTCCACGCTGGCGTTCTCGCCGATCGCGATCAGCGAGATCCGGCCCATGCCCATCGGCGGGCGGACATTCTTCGATTTGACAATGCCCGGATTGGCGGCCAGCTCCTCATCGGTGATCCACTGCACATAGACCGGATGGTCTTCGGCAACCAGCTTCATCATCGCAGTCGTGACGGCGTCCTTGTCGATCGTTTCCGACATGTCGAAATCGACGCGGGATTCGTCTTCGCCGACGGAGGCGCCGGTGATCGGATAGGGACAGACGACGGAAAGCAAATGGCAGGCGGTGTGCATCCGCATCAGCTTCAGCCGACGCGGCCAGTCGATTTCGAGGCGGAGCCTGTCGCCGACGGCGGGCGGCGTCTCGCCTTCGGCCGGCACATGCAGGATGATGTCTTTGGTCTCGCCATGGCGGGTAACGGCCAGCGCGATCGCCGAGCCGTCAGCGCGCCGGGCGATGCCGGTATCCCCCGGCTGGCCGCCGGAGGTTGCGTAAAAACAGGTGCGGTCGGTCTCGAACGTGCCGTCCTCATGCACTGAAGTGACCACCGCATCGCAACTCGTCAGGGTGAAATCGTTGCGGTAGAGGGCATCAACAGGCATGGGTTACTTTCTATTCAAACGGAGCGGCAATCTCCGTTTTTCGGGTCAGCCATTGCGGCAGCGGCAGCCCTTTATCCTTTAGGAATTCGGGGTTGAAAAGCTTCGACTGATACCGGTTGCCATAGTCGCACAATATGGTGACGATGGTGTGGCCGGGGCCGAGCTCGCGCGCCAGACGCATGGCGCCCGCTATATTGATGCCCGATGAGCCGCCGAGGCACAAGCCCTCATCCGTCACCAGATCGAATATCAGCGGCAGCGCCTCGCTGTCAGAAATGCGGTAGGCGAAATCGGGGGCGAAGCCTTCCAGATTGGCGGTGATCCGGCCTTGGCCAATACCTTCGGTGATTGAGCCGCCTTCGCTCTTCAGTTCGCCATGAGCATAGAATTCGTAGAGCGCTGCTCCTTCCGGGTCGGCGAGCCCGATCTTGATATCCTTGTTCTTTGCCTTGAGGCCGATCGCCGTGCCGGCGAGCGTGCCGCCGGAGCCGACGGCGCAGATGAAGCCGTCGACCTTGCCGTCGGTGTCGCGCCAGATTTCCTCGGCCGTGGTCTCGATATGGGCGTTGCGGTTGGCGACATTGTCGAACTGGTTGGCCCAGATCGCGCCATTGGGGTTTTCTCTGGCGAGCTTTTCGGCAAGCCGGCCCGAAAGTTTTACGTAATTGTTCGGATCGCGATAGGGCTTGGCCGGCACCTCGACCAGTTCCGCGCCGAGCAGGCGCAGCGCGTCCTTCTTCTCCTGCGCCTGGGTTTCGGGGATCACGATTACGGTCTTGTAGCCGAGCGCGTTGGCGACCATGGTCAGCCCGATGCCGGTGTTGCCGGCGGTGCCTTCCACGATCGTGCCGCCGGGCTTCAGCAAGCCGCGCCTCTCCGCATCGCGGATGATGTAGAGTGCTGCGCGGTCCTTGACCGACTGGCCGGGGTTCAGGAATTCGGCCTTGCCGAGAATGGTGCAGCCCGTCGCCTCCGAGGCGGCGCGGAGCTTCACCAGCGGCGTATTGCCGATCAGGTCGATGACGGAGGAATGCGTGGTCATGGTCTCGCTTTCAATTTTTCCGTACTTGTGCCGCCGGGGTCGGGCTTTGCCAAGGATTTAGTTTTCGCCGCGCGTGGCTTTGGCGCAAAGCCATTTCATTCCTTGATCGCCTCGAAGGCGGAAAGTGCGCGTTTGCGCGCGGCCTTGTGATCAACCAGCGGTTTGGGATAGGTCTCGCCAAGGGTTACGCCGGCTTGGCTGAGCACATCGTCGGGCGCATCGAACGGGGCGTGGATGTGCTTTTTCGGCATATCCTTCAGTTCCGGCACATAGGCGCGGACGTAATCGCCGTGCGGATCGAATTTCTCGCCCTGTAGGGTCGGGTTGAAAATCCGAAAAAACGGGGCCGCATCCGCGCCCGACCCCGCGACCCATTGCCAGTTCGCGGCGTTGGAAGCGGGATCGGCATCGACCAGCGTGTCGCGAAACCATTTCTCGCCGCGCCGCCAGTCGATCATCAGGTCCTTGATCAGAAAGGAGGCCGCGATCATGCGCACGCGGTTATGCATATAGCCCTCGCGCCAGAGCTGGCGCATGCCGGCATCAACGATCGGATAGCCGGTCTGGCCTTTGGTCCAGGCCGCAAACGCCTCCTCGTCATCCTTCCAGCCAAAATCGTCGAAGCGCCCGTTCCAGTTCTTCTCGGCAAGGTCCGGCGCATGGAACAGCAGGTGATGGCAGAAATCGCGCCAGACGAGTTCCTGTAGGAATTTCTTCCTGTTTTCCGCGGAGATCGATCTTGCCGCATTGATGCGATGCCAGACCGTCGCCGGTGAAATCTCGCCGAGCGCCAGATGTGGAGAAAGCATCGAGGTCGCCTGCCGGTCGGGCCGGTCGCGCTTTGCCGCGTAGTCCTCAACGACATCCTCGATGAAATGATCGAGGCGTTCGAGCGCCCCATCTTCGCCCGGTTGCCATATGTCGGCAAAGCCCGCCGCCCAGTCGGGCTTTCCCTCGTAGAGCTTCCAGTCCTTCAGCTTTTCGGATTTGACCTTTTTCGAAATGCCATCGAGGCGCTTGGGTGCATCGACCGGGTCGGGCACGTGCTGATCCGCCGAAAACGCCTTCCAGAACGGGGTGTAGACCTTGTAGGGACCGCCGGATTTGGTCTTGAAGTTTGAAGGCTCGTGCAGGATCTGGCCTGCAAAGCTCTTGACAGTGATCCCGTCCTCGCCGAGCGCTGCCTTCACCGCCTTGTCGGCGCGGATGCCTTCGGTGCTGTAGCGCCGGTTCCAGAACACGGCCTCGGCCCCGGTCTCCTCGATCAACGCGCGCAACACGTTCAGCGGGTCGCCGCTCCGCAACACCAGCGGCGCGTCAAGTTCGTCATAGCGGGCTGCCAGCTGTTCCAGCGAGCGCTCCAGCCACCACGCCTGCGCCGCGCCGAGCGGCCCGTTGCCGTTATCCTCGCGTATATAGACCGGCAGCACGGCCCGGTCGTCTTCCAAGGCGGCGGTGAGCGCGCGGTTGTCGGAAAGGCGCAGATCGTTGCGGATCCAGTAGATTGCCGGTTTGGCCATTGTCCCTCGTCATCCGTTTGTTCCGCGCTTGATGTAGGGCGTTGAGAACGGATGGCAAAGGTCGCAAAGCAATGCGGCGCGCACCACGGGCTCAGTCGATGAACTCGACCGTTGTGCCCGGTGATACCATGTGTGCGAGTTCATTTGCATCCCAGTTGGTCAGCCGCACGCAGCCATGGCTCGAGGTCTTGCCGATCTTGTCGGGATCGGGCGTGCCGTGAATGCCGTAGCTGGGTTTCGAGAGCGCGATCCAGACATTGCCGACGGGCCCGTTGGGACCGGGGTTGATCGTCAGCACCTGGTTGTTGTCGCCCTGCTTGAAGTTCTTGTGCGGGTTATAGGTGTAATTCGGGTCGATCGCGATCCGCTCCACCGAGACGGTGCCGGAAGGCGAGGGCGTGTCGGCCGAGCCGATCGTGGCCGGATAGGCGGCCACCAGCACGCCCTCGGCGTCATAGGCGCGGAGCTGCTTCAGCGCCTTGTCGGCGAGGATTTTCGTGACCTTGGTCTTTTCCGGCTTGCCGATACTCACGACCTTCACCGTGGTGCCGGGTCGCGAGAAATCGGCATCCGGGTTCATCTTCTTCAGGAAGCCTTCATCCATATGGAATTTCTCGGCCAGCATTTCCGACACGGAGGTATAGGACATCTCCGACAGTTCGGCCTTTTCGGCGTAGTCGGACGGGATCGCGGCGACATAGGGTCCGGCGGCATCGGTCGCGGTGATGGTATAGGTGGTGAACGGCAGTCCGCCCTCCAGCGACAGCGCCTGCACGATCTTTTCGCTGTCGGCGACGGGATCGAGCCGCTCGCCGGTGGCCTCGGCATAGGCGTCGAGCGCCTTCCTGACATTGTCGCCCATCAGGCCGTCGATCACGCCGGGGGAAAAGCCCTTGCGGTCGAGAAACACCTGGGTCGCGACCACGTTCATATCCGGTTTCGCCGACGTCCTGGCAACCGGGGCACTGGTGTCCGGGCGATCGGGCGTCACGGTTTGCGGCGCTGAAGGAAAATCATTGGCGGGCGGCGGAGGATAGGCGTTCTG
>MDSV01107606.1_pt1 | contig 14178 bp, 12 predicted proteins | sample 810851 | NCBI WGS metagenome assembly MDSV01 (sample SAMN05326640, study PRJNA326480) | marine metagenome | isolation source: seawater | place: Atlantic Ocean: North East | collected 2012 | reverse complement strand
TTCCAACATGATATGATCTCGATCAGGAAATGCATCATAATCGATGATAAGTCCGCTAGTCTTAACCCACTGTGAATCAATCGTCGGATCATAAAATGAATTGGGTTTGAATTCGGACGCTTCTTCAAGATCAATATCAGCACGTTCAACCGAGACATCCTCCGCTCGAACTATCGGATAATAAATACTCTCAGTCGCAGTACCCCGAACCCGAATCCAAGAACCTAACTGAATATTTCGCGGCCACGTCTTCTTGGGTTGTACATATATTCCACTTTCTCCATTAAAGAGAAATAATCCTCGATCACGTGAATGAAAGCGAACTACCTGCCCATACACCTCAACCATGGGCTTGGCCTGCAATTCCTCAACATTTAGCTGCTTTATTTCATCATAAGATAGATCTAAACGATCAACCCCCAGAGCCGTGATTTCCATGCAAAATAAAACATAGAGCATCAACCCCAAACGTTGAATGAATCTCATATTACTCACTATCCCCTAAACGCATCTTTATTTTATCAGAATGATAATGTTGAGAGACCCCTTCTACTGATTTGGGTTCATTCAGTGGAACTTGATATAAAGCTCTCAATTGCTTCAATTCATCATGCATCCGCGTAACTGTCTTCTCATAAGCAGGATTGCCATACTGATTGACCATCTCATTCGGATCGGTCTGCATATCGATTAATTCCCATTCATCTACATCATAATAGTGAATCAACTTATAGCGCCCATCATAGGCTCCTTCATGCCGATACACCATATGCCAGCCGGGATACTCATAATAATGATAATAGTGGCTCTTACGCCATGAGACTTCTTCATCCCCTTGCAGCAATGGAACCAAACTCGCCCCTTGCATCCGAGCAGGTGCCACCGCTCCCGCCGCATCTAAGAACGTCTGAGCAAAATCGAGATTCGAAACCAAATTCGAACAAACCGAACCAGGCTCTGTGACACCTGGCCAACTCATCAATAACGGCGTCCGATAAGATTCATCATACATAAAACGCTTATCAAACCAGCCATGCTCACCCAGATAAAACCCTTGATCCGACGAATAAACAAAAATGGTATTTTCCAACAATCCTTCTTTCTCTAGCCAATCCCAAATTTCACCCACAGAATCATCCACCGATTTAATGCACGCTAGATAATCCTGGAGATAACGTTGATATTTCCAACGAACCAAATCCGCTCCCTCTAATTCCGCTTTTTCAAAAGCCTCATTAATTGGATCATAAACTTTTTTCCAATTCGTTTTTTTCTCCGCAGACATTCGCGTAAACCGATTGGTGTTATATGCTTCCACCTTTAAGTCCGAGCCCAGAAGCATTGTTTTTCGGATTGTCATATCTTGTTTCTTTGCCGCCAGTGAACGGTTTTCATAGGCATCAAAAAGTGTTTCCGGCTCTGGGAAGACGACATCGTTAAAAGCCCCTAAGTACTTTGGTGCAGGTGACCAATCACGATGGGGCGCCTTGTGCTGAACCATTAAAAGAAAAGGTTGTCCCTCATCCCGGTCATTTTCTAACCAAGTAATCGCTTTTCCTGTAATCAACTCAGAAACATATCCCTGTTCCTGATGAATACCATTCTTAGTCCTAAAGTCTGGATTATAATATTTTCCCTGCCCCGGTAATATTTCCCAATGATCGAATCCTGTAGGTTCACTGGCAAGATGCCATTTACCAATTAATGCAGTTTTATATCCACTTCGCTGCAAAACCTTTGGAAAGGTTGGTTGTGAACCATCAAATTTAGTGTGTTCATTGGAAAAGAATTTATTAATATGACTGTATGTGCCCGTTAATATTGTTGCTCGACTTGGCCCACAAATCGAATTACCCACCAGACATCGATCAAACCGCATCCCATAATCAGCAATCCGATCTAAATGAGGCGTAGGCGCCAAGGCAGCCAACTCATGTCCATAGGCACCAATCGCCTGCGTTGCATGATCATCTGAAAAAAGAAAAACAATATTCGGTTGCTTTGCAACTCCCGTGAAGCACACCAAAAATAGACCAATCCCTGTAAATAATAATCTCATATAATTACTCTCTTGTTAATGAACCTACTATCACCGATAGAAACCATAAACCTGCCTAAAAGAGCTACACATCGTCAACTCAATTAAAACCCTCAGGTTAAACTGGGCTCTACACCGGAAAGGTTTGACGAGTCAAAAGCAATCAATCATATTTAAATTGATATGATTCAAGATAAAGCTACCGTTCTCCAACACGATAATTTCCAAGGCGATTATCGAATTCTACACTTGGCAACCCCTGGTATAGGTCCGCACGTCCAACCTGGGCAATTTGTCCACTTGCAAGTGCCCCAGTTAGGCGACCGAATTTTGCGACGGCCATTCAGTATTTATAAAGCCGACAACGAATCAATCACTCTCTTATATAAACCCGTCGGACATGGTACTGCATCCATGGTAACCCTCCATGAAAAGAGCCAAGTCGACCTAATCGGCCCCCTTGGAAACGGCTATCCCGAAGCCGCAAAAGACACCTTACCCGTTCTCGTTGCCGGCGGATACGGCAACGCTGCACTCTATCTAAAAGCGCGATCACTCAACCGAAAAGGCGTTGCTTTTTTCGGCGGACGAAGCGCTGAGGACATTTTGTGCGTAGAAGAATTTGAAGCCCTTGGCTGGGATGTACGCCCCACAACCAACGACGGTTCACTCGGAATTAAAGGACTCGTCACCGATGCATTTGACCCCTGGTTTCAAGAACAAACCGAACGCGAGCCCGAACTATTTGTATGTGGCCCCACCCCCATGCTACGTGCCATGGGCGACCGAGCCATCGAATATAACTTTAAAGCCTGGTTATCTCTGGACGAAAATATGGCTTGCGCGGTTGGCGCCTGCTTAACCTGCGTTATCAAACAAAAAACAGAAACAGGATGGCAGTGGGCTCGATGCTGCAAAGATGGGCCCATCTTCGAATCAAGAGAGGTACTTTGGGATGAATAAACCCAATCTTGCCGTTCAAATCGGCTCCATGACGATGCAAAACCCCGTAACCGTCGCCTCCGGCACCTTTGGTTACGGACCCGAATATGCCGAACTCGTCGATCTCAATCGCCTCGGCGCCATTACCGTAAAAGGGATTGCCCCAGACGTTCACCTTGGCAACCCCACCCCCCGCACCCATGAAACCCGCGGAGGTATGCTCAACGCAATTGGTCTCCCCGGTCCGGGCGCACAAGGATTCATCGATACCTATGTTCCTTTTCTCGCCGATTATACCACCCCTGTAATTGTGAATATCTGGGGAAAGACCATCGAAGAATACGGCAAAGTCATCGAACAACTTGATAACGAATCCGGAATTCACGCCTATGAAATAAACCTCTCCTGCCCTAACATCAAAGAAGGTGGCTCGGCCTTTGGAACTGACCTCTCTATTTTTTCGAGTGTCATTGAACTCGTTCGACAAAAAACAAAAAAACCCATTATTCCCAAACTCGCTCCTAATGTCTCCGATATCGGAGCTTTTGCGCAGGCGGCGGAAAAAGCGGGAGCGGACGCACTTGCAATCATGAATTCATTTCCTGCCATGGGGATCGACATTAAAACTCACAAACCCGTTTTAGCCAATGGAAGCGGCGGTCTAAGCGGGCCTGCCATCAAACCCATTGCCATCAAGCTCGTTCACGATGCTGCCCAAAAAACTAACCTACCCATCATCGGGATGGGAGGCATATTTGAGCCCGAAGATGCCATCGAATTTTTCATTGCCGGAGCAAGCGCTGTTGCCGTAGGTACCGCAAACTTTATCGATCCCAGCACTGCCATACGGGTCATCAACGGCATCGAAACTTTTTTGATCGACAAAGACTTGAACGATATTAAACAACTAGTTGGGACCGTAAATTACGGATGAAAAACCTCCTCGCCAAAGAAATGATTTTAATCATAATCTTCGGAGTCTTACTGATCTATTTCTCTCTTCTCCAATACGAACAAACTCGCCCCTTATCCGATCACTTGCCATCTACGACTCAAATTCTCTATCAAGGAACCCCTCGAGATCTCTTCAAAAGCCCACTTATCCATACCCTCAATCAAGCCTTCGATGCAGATATCGAAAAAACACTTCAGATAAAATCTTGGTATGAGCATATCCAAGACAATGATTTAATTGTAGCAGGTCTGCCACAACGAACCACAGGGAAAGAACGACGCTGGGCCGTCCTAGTTAATTTTGGAAAAGAAATCCCATGGATGAGAAGTAGACTCAATCGATTCAAAAGCCCATCTTGGAAGCGACTAGATAACATCGCTGCATGTCCTGTATGGGAGCTCATATCCGATAATTCCAATTCATCACTCCGAATCGCACTCACTGAAAACTTGCTCATTGCTTGTCACTCACCTTATCCAGATGATATTAAAATCTTCATTCATTTTTCTCATAACTAACCCAAGCATATGGAGTCAATCATGCGCTATTTAATCTTCTGTTTAAGTGTTCTACTACTTGCTGGATGTAAAACACCCGTAGGCCCTGCTAAAGAAACTAAGCTCACTGAGAAACAACAAAAAGCATTTTTATCTAAATCTAAGCCTGCTCGTCATTTTGGCTACCAAGTTTTTCCTATTGCTCGCAATGAAGTTGGCATGCGCGGAAGTGCACGGCTACACCCCAATCATCGTGCCGTTGTTCCCATGGAAAAAAAACTTCCCGTTATTGAAATTGCTGGACGTAACTACCGCGATCCTGCCTATGCACTTATCGATACCGCTTCGCCAAATAGCTGGATGGAATTTAACTACTCGCTTTATATCAATACGGACTTCCTTTGTTTTCGGGAGAAAAATATTCCCTACCGAGGAAGTTATAATACTGGAGGAGTCCCAGCTTATGCAGCAATTGCATATCAACTCCGCATCGGACAACTCTTCATTGAAGACATGCCGCTCTACATCCGCATGGCAACCGGCTCGCTGGGGATCCAAGCAAGAAATATTGAATCCCCCCCCCTCCGAGCCGTTCTTGGCTATGATCTCTTAAAACTTTTCTCGTATGTTCAATTTAATTTCATAAACGGAACCATAGATTTCGATACGATGCATTCGTTCGTTCCAAATAAAAACTGGCTTCTAGCTAAAACATCCATCCTCGATAAAGAAGACGAAGGTCTTGTTATCGAAGGTGCACTTTTTGGAAAGGAAACCGAATTTATACTAGATCTAGCTGGAGATTATCATCTAGCACACGCAAATGCAGATGGTATGCCTGCAAGACAACTGAGTTTAGGTGAACTGGTGTTTCGGAAAGTTCCTCAAGCCTCTCTCCCCTCACAAGCACTTCCCCGCCTTGGACGCTATCTTTTAACTGATCTGATCATTACCATCTGCCCTCAAGAAGGCACTGTCTACTTCGAACGCCCAGAATAAATTAAAAGGCGCCTCAAAAACTGAGACGCCCTTATTAGCAGTAGAAATTTTCCGAAGGAGTGTTACTACTCTATCCTCGAGTTAACACAATAGAAAATCTCTAATCCTCTTTTACTGGAACATCATGCCGAAACCGACACTGAATGTTTCAACATCGTTTTCATCTAACAAGTCAGCCTTAAGAACAAATTGATCTGAAAGCGGAACATGTAAACCAAACTGAGTTGAATCTATTTCCGTGTCATTAGACCCATCGTTTGTTGATGCTTCATGTGTATCGTATGAACCTTTACGTACAAATGGGATAACGGCTCTTTCACCATCACGCCAGATTTCATATCCAGCTGTCATGTAGTAACCACCGAAATCTGAAGCAGCTACAGCGGCTCCGTTACCCTTGTGGTCGCCTGCGGCCCAAACATAGTTAAGCGTTAATGCACCTGATGTGTATTCAGCGTCAACTGAGAGAATGTTTACCTCTCCGCCCGTCATCGCATCAGCACCTTTAGCACCATAATCGGTAGATCCTGTGTAGAAGGCACCGCCAACACGCAAGTTTTCAATACCGAAATAATCTAATCGTCCAGTTAGGCTTGGTGATTCTAGTCCAGGATATGCAGCTTCACGACCGCCACGGATTCCAGAACCTTCAGAAAAACTTGATCCATCTAGTCCGCCAACCGCGTACACTTGATAGGAAACGTCTGCTGAGAGGTCTCCAACCACACCAACTCCGTCAATAGACCAAGTTGAAGGAAGAATATACTTCTCAAAGTTAGGACGCTCTACGCCGTAGAATAATGGTGGCTCATGATTAGGACCAACAATTCCCAATGGAGCAAGAAAACGACCTAATCTAACTGTGTTGTTTTCTGAAACGTCGATATCAACAGCAAACTGTTCTAAAAGAACGTATCCGTCTGTTGTTTTTGAGTGCTCAAGCTCAATTTCTGAATTCAAACGAATTGAATCAGTGAACTGATAGCCTGCATACATTACTACTCGATGGTAATCACCATATGTAGCACCGTTTTTTCTTGTCGCATGGAACTCACCATAACCACCTAATGTTAGGCGACTTGTGAGAGCGTCAAGATCCGCTGCAGCCTCTAATTGGCTAACGCGTTCTTCTAGATCAGCGCCTGCAACCGCAACCGCACCAACACAACCAAAAAAGGCTGCTGTTATTAATTTCTTCATTTATCTCCTCAAATTCGTATTGTTTATTATTTTTAGAAATTTTATTTCAAAAAATAGGTTCAATCTCAGAACTCAATAATACTGAATTATTTTTAATTTAAGCCCTAAGATATCCTTAGCGGCATTAATTTAATATTACGTAAGGGAGAAGTTGTACTTATTTAGTTCTATTTAAACAAGTATTAATTAGTACTAAATTTGTACGAATTTAAATTATATCAAAAAATGTTGGAGTCTAACTCGTATCCTTGAGTAATCAGCTTTGGTTAGAACAAAAAAATCTTAAGTGAAAGGGTTTTTTTTTGCCTACCTTTCATACTCACGCTATAATAATTAAATAAAGTTTATGAAAAAAACAGATCCATTCAATAATCAGACTCCGCAACCTAGCCGCGAGATTCTCAACCCAGACCTCTTTTCCGAAGAGATCAGGTTTTCTGATACTGAACAAATTTTATTCCAAGAAGACCTCCACCAAACGCCAACAGCTTCTACCGAAGCTCTCACCGATTCCACCGCCGATACTCGCTATATCCCCCTCAAGAAAATAAGAGACGGAGGCATGAAAACCATTTGGGAAGTCAAGGACACTCGCTCCCAACGCACTCTCGCCATGGCGCTAATTCAACCCGAACGAATTGCTTCTCAAGACGATATCGAATCCTTCCTGCATGAAGCCCGACTTACCGCTCACCTCCAACATCCCCATATCCTACCCATCTATGACATCGCTCTTGAAAAAAATGGCAACCCCTATTTCACAATGAAACTTCTCCGGGGTGAAACTCTCGAAACCATTCTCCACCGTCTACAACACCACGATCCCGAAACCGAACACACCTACACCCTCACGCAACTTCTACATATTTTTCTCAACCTCTGCGATGCCGTTGATTATGCCCATACGAAAGGCGTACTCCATCTCGACATCAAACCCGCTAACGTTATGATTGGCGACTTTGGAGAAGTCCATCTGCTCGACTGGGGGCTTGCTACCCTGCTTACCGAATCAAACCAAAACGATACAACCCCGCAAAAAATGGTAGGGGGAACCCCCGGCTACATGGCACCCGAACAAGCACTCGGAAATAAAGAAGACCTTCACTTCCATACCGATATTTATATGCTCTGCGCCCTGCTCTATCAGATCCTAACCCGCACTCCCCCTCATACCGGCGAAACCACAGAAGCCATCATGCGCCATAGCACTCAAGGTGCCATTATCCCCCCCTCGCAGATCCCTATAACCCCCCCACTGCCCAAAGCCCTATCCTCCATTACCATGAAAGGCCTTGCCGTTCATCCCGCCGAACGCTATGCCAACGTAGCCGCCCTTAAAAATGATATCCGAAACTACCTCAAAGGCTATGCAACCCTTGCCGAAAACCCAACCCTCATCACCCATCTTCAACTCCTTATCAACCGGCACCGCATCGCATTTGTCCTCCTCATAACGGCCCTAATCGCCATTTCAATCACCCTCTTTTTCAGTTTCCGCTCCATTCAAGCAAGTGAAAAAATCGCCCTCAACGCTCTCGATCAAGTCCAACAAAAAAAGGTTTATATCGAGCAAACCGCTCTCAATGTCGCCCCTGACTATCTCGAACTCGCCCAACAACACGAATATCAATACCGCTACACTCAAGCCGACAAAGCCCTCACCACTGCCCTCACCTTTAACCCTCTCCACCCCGAAAGCCGTCTCCTACGCGCCTACATCCACCTCAGCCACTTTGAATTTCAACAAGCCTACGACCTGCTTAATCAGACCGATGGCATCCCAACAACTCCCAATCTCCCCGCACTTCGCCTCGCCAACAAATATAAAAATACTCTTCCCATCACTGATGCCCAACTCCCCACTCTCATCCAAGCCTTCATCCAACATAACCTCACTCCCCTACTTCCCCGTCTCTTTCACCATCTCAATCAAGCTCCCTTCAACCCTGAAACCCGATTTGCCTCCCTCGAAAAATGTCTCCAAAAACTCAATCCAGACACCCCCAACCTCACGCTCCGCCATACCTCTTTTGGATCAGCCGGCTTCCTTATCGACCTCGCTCAAAACTCCGAACTTAACACCCTCACCCCTCTAAGCGGACTCCCAATTATCATTCTCAACCTCAATGGCACAGAGCGCCCCGAATTAGCGCCCCTTCAGCTCGACGCACTGCGCGAACTCCGACTTGCGCATACTCGCTTCGAATCGCTCAACCAAATCGGTGACCTCCCACAACTCAACATTCTTGACCTCTCCCATACCCGTATCCGGAACCTCAGCACTATCCTTCGCTACCCCAACTTAACCACCCTCCACCTCAACGGTATCGAAAACCTCGAACTCTCTCCCCGCCTCATATGGTGCCGCCAACTAAAAACCCTCACCCTTACCCCCAAAACACAAACCCCACAAGTGCTCCAGCCCCTCATCAACCGCGGTATAATCCTCATCTACGAAACAGGTGTCCCATGACCACCCCTAAGTTTGAACCTACACGCGTTACGCTCCTCGAGCGCCTTCGAACTGGAAAAGATCAAACTGCTTGGCTCGAATTCGAATCCACCTACCGCGCTTTCATCTTCAGTCTCATACTCCGCATGGGTATCCCCAATGCCGACGCAGAAGATATTAGCCAAACCGTTCTCACCAAAGTCTGGCAAAAAATTGAAGACTTTGAATACAATCGTAATCGTGGTAAATTCCATAACTGGCTCGCAGCCATGACCCGTAATACCGTCAAAGACTTCTTCCGTACCAAGAAAAATTTCATCACTGGACGCGATGCCGTCGAATACCAAGAAACGTACGACTCCATCGAACAACAAGTACTTCCCGATATTGAAAAACTTGCGAAAGAAGAATGGATTCTTCATATCACCAACCTCGCCTGGGAAAATATCAAAAACGATTTACACGAAAATAAACGCAACGTATTTAAATACGTCTCCCAAGAAATCCCCAACACCGATATTGCCCAAAAACTCAATCTCTCCGAAACTAGCGTCCGCGTTTATAAAGCTGAAGTATTTGAAAAGATGCGCACCGAAATTAACCGCCTCAATCAAGAAATCAGTTAAAAATAAAAAAACGAATAACAGATCACATACTGACTGCGTACTAATAATTGTAGTTACTCTACTACCTTGCCGTGCAACCCACAGCACCACCGCCGGTAAGACGATTTCAGCCCGCCACTCGGCGGGCTTTTTACGTTCCATAATTCATTGACCTTCTGCCTTGAAAACTACAACCCATATCCCGTAAACTGCTATGTGCTTTATAGAACTAAATTAAATGTAGTGAGATATTGTGGTTAGCAAACAGTCAAAAGAAATCGCGTCGATTCGAGCCAAACTCGATTCAGATGGAAGAAGTTCCAAGTTCACACTTGGTGAAGCCGAAGTCGAATATATTCAATCTAGAGGGATCGACATTCTGCGCCTTCACGCGACCGATTTTATTCAAAAGCGAATCGCACCTGCTGAACCCAAAAACGATGGACATCAAACGCCTACCAAAGGGCACCCGGTTTTCATCGCGCAACATGCCTGCGGTTGCAACGACCGGGATGCCGTTGAATCCTTCTTCTCATTAAAAAAAGGGAAGGAATTAAGTGAAAAAGAAGTCACCCTTATCGTCGATGTTTTAATAAGTTGGATGCATGACCAATTTGGATAAAAACCAGCTTCCTTTTTTACACAAAACACAATGAACTCATCCCCCAAGAACGCAACCATTCTTCACCGTGATCATCATTCGATCAGCCGCAAACAAATCTCGACTGGCACCCTCAAAGTATTACACCGCCTTCACGAAGAAGGATTCACCGCCTACCTCGCCGGTGGCGCCGTACGCGACTTAATGCTCAATCGCCAACCCAAAGACTTCGATGTTGCCACCGAAGCAACCCCCGAACAAATCCGACGCCTTTTCAGAAACTGCCGCATCATCGGCCGCCGGTTTCGCCTCGCCCACGTTATATTCAAAAACGAAACCATTGAAACCTCCACCTTCCGCGCACCGGTACCCACCACCCCCGAAGACGCCCAACAAGGCAAAACAATGACCAGCAACGACGGGCTCGTCATCCGTGATAACCTCTTTGGCACCCCCGAAGAAGATGCGCTACGCCGTGATTTTACCATTAACGCCCTCTTCTATGATCCTTCCAATTTCTCTGTCATTGATCATGCCGGCGGCCTCGAAGATCTTAAACAAAAAATCATCCGCGTAATCGGCAACCCCGACCGACGCTTTACTGAAGATCCCGTACGCATGATCCGCGCTGCCCGATTTGCTGGCACCCTTGACTTCCAGATTCATCAAGCCGACTTCGACTCCATCCGCCGCAACGCGCCCCTCCTCGAGCAAGCCAGTCCCTCCCGCATGTATGAAGAAGTTCAAAAACTCTTCTTCTGCGGATACTCCAAACAGGTCTATCACTGGCTCGAAAAAACCGATCTGATTCGTCCTATGTTCACCATCTTCAATGACTGGGTTCAAGAAGATCAAACCCGACACGACTGGGTCGTCCAAGCTCTCGAACAAATGGATCGTTGGCGCGAAGCTAAACTTAGCATTCATCCCGCCCTCCTCTTTGCCCTCATTTTCGGTGAATATCACGAAACGCTTATCGCCAAAAAAATAGAAGAAGGTTGCGCCCCCTTTGATGCTTCCCGCGACTCCGTCTACCAACATCTCAACTCCATTTGTCTCCAAGTGCGTCTTCCAAAAACCGTTATCTATCAAGTCTGCGACATCATGACTAACCAACTCCGTTTCCGAAAAACAAAAGGCAGACAACCCCAACGATTTATACAATCCGCCGGCTTTCTTGATGCTTTTCTCTATTTAAAATATACCACCAAGACCCATAACCGAGATCTTGAGCTCCTCAATTTCTGGTCTCAATTACGCCATGAAAACCCTATTAAACGGGCACCACAGCGAGCCGGCACCCGCCGCCGCCGCCCTCGCAATAGACGAAAATAATCCAGATCAACCATTGTAATCATTACGCTGTCTGCTACATTTTTGACCTTATTGCAAATATGTATTAGGGGGCCTGATGAACAACAGTGCACAAGAACTTCAACTTCTTTACAAAATATCACAAACCGTTTCTTCACGGCAACACGATATTGGTGAGCTGCTCAACGAAGTTCTCCAAATCATGGAAACCGAACTCGGTGTCTTGCGAGGCAGCCTCACCCTCCGTAAACAAGATAGCGATGTTCTCAATATCGAAGCCTCCAGCGGTCTATCCGAACGCCAAATGCAACGTGGGGAATATCAGCTAGGCGAAGGGGTCACCGGTAAAGTAGCCGAAACCGGGAATATGGAAATCATTGCCGATATCAGCCAATCCGCTGAATTCCTGAACCGAACCCAAGCTCGTGACGACGAGAAAGTCGCCTTTATCTGCGTACCAATAATTCACAACAAAGAGGTGATTGGTACTATAAGTATCGATATTCCAGCCGTCGATGAATCCGCGCTTGAAACCTATGCGCTATTCCTCGAGCACGTAGCTCAAATTCTCGCCTCTGCCGTTTCCACTATTCGCGAAGAGATTGAAGAACGAAATGCACTAGAATCAGAAAACGAAATGCTACGCCGTCAACTAGGCAACCGCTACAGCATCGACAATATGGTCGGGAACTGTAATGCCATGCGGCTAATCTATGAGCAGATTATTCAAGTCGCAGACAGTACCGCCACCGTCCTCGTCCGCGGTGAATCCGGAACCGGAAAAGAACTTATTGCCCGCGCGATCCACTTCAACAGCCCACGAAAAAATAATACGTTTGTTAGCGTCAACTGTGCTGCCCTCCCTGAAAACCTCATTGAAAGTGAACTTTTTGGACACGAAAAAGGTGCCTTCACCGGAGCCCAACAACAGCGTAAAGGTCGTTTTGAAATCGCCAATGGCGGCACCATTTTCCTCGATGAGATCGGTGATATTTCGCCCGCAGTTCAAGTCCGACTCCTTCGTGTTCTTCAAGAAAAAACATTTGAACGCGTCGGCGGTAACGAAACCATTAGCGTCAACGTCCGCGTGATTGCCGCAACCAGTCGAAACCTTGAAGAAGGTATGGCAACCGACACCTTCCGAGAAGACCTCTTCTACCGCCTCAACGTCTTCCCGATTCTACTCCCCCCCCTCCGAGAACGGAAATCTGATATTCTTCTACTCGCCGATCACTTCCTTCAAAAATATGGCGAACTTTACAGCAAAAAGATGAAACGTATCTCCACCAGCGCCATCAATATGATCATGGCATACCACTGGCCTGGTAACGTGCGCGAACTCGAAAACTGTCTTGAGCGCGCCGTACTCACCTCCGCCGATGGTGTCGTACACGGATTCAACCTACCCCCTTCACTGCAAACCAGTGAAGAAACCCGCACTGGATTCATCCCAGATGAAGGCGCCAATCTCAAACAGATGGTCGAAGGCTATGAACGTGAGATCCTCATTGATACTCTTAAAAAGCATCGTGGAAATGCCGCTGCAGTTGCGCGCTATCTCCAAACCACCCAGCGCATCATCAACTACCGCATCAAAAATCTAGGTATAGATTCAAAAAGCTACAAATAATTCATGTATGCATTAGTTCAAGCCTATACTCAACTCCTAGCTGAAACTGGGCACGATAATCCACAACGTACGATAGAAGAACTTCTTGCTCATCATCTAAACTGTAAACCCCTAGAGATCTACAACCAACCTACCATCGATGAATCCATTGTTGAAATAGACCTCAACCGCCTATTAAAAAATGAACCCCTTCAATACATACTCGGAACCGCTCATTTCTATGGAATCGAATTCAACTGCGATACCCGCGCTCTCATCCCCCGTCCCGAAACGGAGAACCTCATTGAACGCATTCTCGAAAGCGATCTCAACGACCATCCCACTCCGCGTTTAATCGACGTTGGCACCGGCACCGGCTGCATCGCCCTCACCCTTGCCACGCACTTTTCCAGCGCCCACATAGAAGCTGTAGACAGCTCCGAAGCCGCACTGGCACTTACCTGGGAAAATGCCAAAAAATTGGGTCTATCAGAACGCATTGTACTGCATCACAACAATCTACTCAACGAACGACCCGACGAAGCCTACGACGCCATTATCTCCAACCCACCCTACATTGCCACCGATCATTGGAAAGCCCTTCCCACCAGCGTAAGAGAATTTGAACCTCGTGCCGCACTCGACGCCGGTCCCAATGGAACCGAATACTATGAAGCCATCGCCCCCGAAGCCTGGCGATCCCTCAAGCCCAACGGCCACCTCTTCCTTGAAATAGGCTACGATCAAGGCGACCTCATTCAACGTATTCTACAACGCAATAGATTTCACACCATTCAACTACAAAAAGACCTGAACGGTCACGAGCGCATCATCCATGCCCGAAAATAATTCATTGATCAAAAAGAATGGTGCCCAGGGCGGGACTTGAACCCGCAAGACCAAAGTCGAGGGATTTTAAGTCCCTTGTGTTTACCAATTTCACCACCTGGGCAAGCTGTTAATAGT
>MDSV01022169.1_pt1 | contig 14185 bp, 7 predicted proteins | sample 810851 | NCBI WGS metagenome assembly MDSV01 (sample SAMN05326640, study PRJNA326480) | marine metagenome | isolation source: seawater | place: Atlantic Ocean: North East | collected 2012 | reverse complement strand
CGGTGATAACCACTACACTACGCTCGCAGAGATAACCTGCCCATTAAACAGGAGTATAAACCGTTATCGCTTGATAAATAATCATTCAAAGCCGAACCTATCTCCGCCAGAGCCATCATCGTCTTTATTCCTAATTAACATAACACTGACTACGATAATTGCAATCACTAAAATTCCAAAAGCACCTGCTAATACTCCGGTGGAAAGAGATGTACCATCAAGCCCAGGAATAACTGCTGATTCATCTTCTATCGTAATTGACATCGGAATTGTACCTGAGACGACTTCATACTGATCCGCTGCTTGTATCAAGATATCATGAGTTCCTTCAGGAGTACTACTTCTCAAAGAGATTTCTACAGTGAAGTTTCCATCATTTGCAACTCTATCCCCATTGGTTCCATCATCACGCATAATTGTCCAACCACCATCACTTCCCAGTGGAGCAAAAACTCCTAGTTGTGCTCGGGCATTGGAAATACCATCAGAATCTAAAATTTGGACTTCTATGGTTTCTGTAGAAGGAGATTCTGGCCTTGTGAACTTCAATCCATTAGGAACTATGATTTCAGGAGCCGAATTTAACACTTTAATCTCAATTGGAACCGTAACCTCATCGGAAATAAAATGAGGACCTCTTGGGTCTTGACTATCTGCTTGATCTTGATACCATACATTTGAGGTCCCTAACTTTCCTAGTCCATCTTCTAGTATGAATTCAATATCTTGAAAACCAGGATCCATACCTTGTGGAATAATTATTTGTCCAGCCCAAATTCCTGATGTTTGAACAAGTGAGATCTGCTGCCCTCCATAATTTCTCAAATCAATGCTTACATTACCAACTCCATGACCATCATAAGCTTGTGCATTGACTACTAAAATAGCGCCCCTGTACCCTATATTTGGAAGGATTTCAACCGAAGTCAACCTAGGAGCTTGATTGATTATCTCTATTTGCCCAGAAGCAGTTGTTATTACTCCAAATTTATCTGAAGCAGTAACATTCAATTCAATAATTCCTGTCTCAAGGCCTGGGACTGAAATGATAATGGAAAATAAATCATCACCGACTGATTGGTCGCCATTTAATCCCCTATCATTCAGTTCTACAATATCGCCGCCGATTGGAGTCAAATCAACTATGACAGTGTCGATATTCCAGTCGATGTCTGTCACATTGGCAACTAGAGTAGCACTACTTCCACCCTCTCCAATAACTATGCCTTGCTGTAGGTAAACTTCGCCAATGACCGGTGCAGAATTTTCTTCTAAGGTTACGATTGAAGGTGAAAGAACACGCTCTAAAGTTTGGCTTTCATTGAGAAAAGCAGTATTATTATCCTCACCATATGGAATCTCCAAAGTTCTGTTGACATTCGATAATAATCCTTTGAGAGGGCCTTGATCGATTATTGCCCCTGATGCATATCCTGAGCCGTCCCCTTCATATTCGCCGCTCCAAGTTACAACATGGAAATTATGACCGTCACGAGGGTCGAAAGATACTGAATCTGTGGTTATTTCTAGAATAAGTCCCGCTTGCCCATCAAGACGAACAGTATCTCCTGGAATCATTGGGATTGGCATTAACCCGGTTTCTCTAGAAATAGAAACATTACCAAGGCCTTCCTCAGCCTCTGGGGCTGAAGCATTATTCTGAACTGGGCTATTTTCTGGGAACTCTTCTCCACTTGAAGCATCTGGTCCTGTTTCTTCCCAAACCAAACGAACTGTGCGATTTTCCCAATCTGATTGTACTACCTGATAATCCCAAGTATTATTGTTACTAGAGCCGATTCCTGCACCATCAAAGAAATTTCCACCATTTATTCCGGTTAGATTGAACCATGTTTCTTCATGAATGACGTTAACTAAGAAACTGACACCTGAAGCATTGAGTTGTTGACCAGTTTCTTCAATATATCTCACGATTCCAAAAGACCCTTGGACATCACCCGTGATATCACCATCGACATGAATATCATCGATTTTTGTCTGACCGTCCTCTACCAATGAGTGGAAATCATATATTGTCCCATTTACTGCGATTGATGATTCATTATCTTGTTCATCAAATCCAAATGTCCCACTACCTATAAATTCCTCTTTTTGCATTACTCTGATACCTTCTTCCCAACGTTCTGAAGAGGTTAGACCTTCCAAGGAAATATCTAATCGAGTCCCTTCATCTATGATAATTAGTTCTGCTAATGCTTCAAATTGTTGATCTTGTAATCTACGAACTCCATTCTCATCCCATGTTTCGAGATAGAATACGCTGACTTCGCCGTCAATATTTGTAGATGATTCATTGGATTCAGTTGAAGAAATATTCAACATTCCAGTTGCCTCTAAGCGTAGCCTCTCTGATACATCCTCTCCAATCATCGACCTGTTTAACCAAGCATCGGAAACATTAGCCAAAATATGAGTTTGTGTTTCACCATCATCATCTATTAAGTTTAGAACGCCATATCCCTTAGCATCGAAAATCTGAGTGGTTAAAACTCCTCCAACAATTGTTTCATTTTTCCAAATTGACTCGAGTACCAAGGATAGATTACTTGTTGAACCATTGGTAGATTCAAGAGTTATGAACGAACCATTGCCTAATTCCCATGAATTAAGTATCTCTCCTTCTCTTTTCTGCCATCCCTGTCCTTCAAAATTTAAGAAAAAGCCCTGCTCCCCTTCTTCATTATCGTATGATTGATCTAAATCCCATACAGTGGAAAGCATAATCTCATGGTCATCCATTGGTTGATTCCATGTTCCAATATCCATAACTCTAGTGGCTGAAACGGGCGATATAGGTACACCGTCAACAGCATTGATATCAACAGTAATAGTTACTTCATCACCCCACTGCAACGTAGTATTAACAAAAACATCAACAACCCTACGAGATTCGATACTATTCCATTGGAGTAACTCATAAGTTTCTAACTCGATTCCATCCCTTATGTGAGCAATATCAATTTCAATATCAAAAGAGGAATTATCAGCGAAAGTAATTCTGTATGCATGGGCATTTACACCATTATCGTCTAAAATCCATAAGGCATTTATTTCGGGTTCACCAGTAGTTGGAATTTGAGCAGAAGTCGACAAGGGCGATAATAGCATCAGTAGTGTAATCATTATGCACGGCATAATTCGATTGCTCATGGTATTATGTGTATCCTACTACTCTTCAATACTTACCCTTCATCGCATCAATAAATTAGCCACTTCTCATGGTAATTAGTGCGGCGGTTTCATGAAGGATAAGCGAACCCCCAACATTGTAGGAGATGGCCTAATGGCTCTAATAAATATCACATTGCCCGACGGAACTGTCAATGAATATGCGTCAGGAATAACATGTGCCGAAGTAGTGACCGATGTTCTTGGAAGAAAACATGGCTGTTTAGCGGCAAATGTTGATGGGATTCAAAGAGATATGTCATATCAAATTGAACAGTCCTCCTCGGTTGAAGGTATTTTATCGCAATCAGATGAAGGTATGCACATCCTTAGACATAGTGCAGCACACCTTTTAGCACAGGCTGTCATGGAATTATATCCTGATGCAAAACCGACAATTGGCCCTGCTATTGATAGAGGTTTTTACTATGATTTTGCAATGGACCCAATAGCCGAGTCTGACCTCAAACCAATTCAGAAGAAAATGCAAGAGCTAGCAAGGAAGAATTTTACAGTCGAAAGGTTAGAGTTAACCGACGAAGAATTACAACAGCATTTTGCTGATAATCCTTACAAATTAGAAATAATCAGCGATAAAATCGAAGATGGCGGAGGTTCAACAATCTACAAACAAGGAGATTGGTATGATTTATGTCTTGGACCTCACGTACCAAATACCTCTAGACTGATGTTTTGCAAACTAACCAGCGTCTCGTCTGCATATTGGAGGGGCGACCAGGATAGAGAACAGTTGGTAAGAATTTATGGAATTGTTGAACCAACCAAAGATGCATTGAAATCAACTCTACACCGAATGGAGGAGGCAAAAAAGAGAGACCATCGTAAGTTAGGTAAGGACCTACAGTTATTCCACATAGACGAGGAAGTAGGCCAAGGACTGATTCTCTGGACACCTAGGGGCTCTATTATTCGCCAAGAATTACAAGATTTCATTAGTAGCCATCTTCGAAGGCAGGGCTATTCTCAAGTCTTTACACCTCACATAGGAAAGTTAGACTTGTACCGTACTTCTGGGCATTTCCCTTATTACCAAGATTCACAATATCCTCCATTGGTTGAAAAGGACCTAATGAAGAAATTATCTGATGATGGGTGTTCTTGTTCCGAATTATCGAATATGATGAAAAGTGGAGATATCGATGGATATATGCTCAAGCCGATGAACTGCCCACACCATGTCAAAATTTATGCCTCGCAAGCTCGTTCATATCGAGATCTACCTCTAAGACTAGCGGAGTTCGGAACCGTATATCGATGGGAGCAATCCGGAGAAATTTCAGGAATGACAAGAGTTAGAGGTTTCACTCAAGATGATGCTCATCTCTTTGTTACTGAAGATCAAATAGGAGAAGAAGTACTTGGATGCATCGAATTAGTGCAGATAATATTTGATAAATTAGGGATGACCGATTATAGAGTTCGTGTCGGGCTAAGAGATCCTGATTCAACGAAGTACGTAGGAGAACCTGAACGCTGGGATAAAGCCGAAAAAGCATGTCGAGACGCCGCTGAATCTCTAGGTGTCGACTGGTCTGAAGAGCAAGGTGAAGCCGCATTCTATGGTCCAAAAATCGACTTCGTAGTGAAAGATGTAATCGGCCGTGAATGGCAATTAGGTACTGTTCAAGTGGATTATAATTTACCGGAAAGGTTTGATTTATCTTACAAAGGAAATGATGGTGAAATGCATAGACCTGTAATGATTCATCGCGCCCCATTTGGTTCAATGGAAAGATTTTGTGGAGTACTCATCGAGCATTTTGCTGGCAAGTTCCCAACATGGCTAACTCCAACTCAATGTCACATAATTACCATCTCTGAAAGACACAAGAAATATGCCCATGAAGTAGCGCAAATTTTACGAGATAATAATGTTCGAGTTCAAATTGACGATGGTGACGATACAATTGGTAAAAAGATTAGAAATCATAGAAAACTTCAACCTGCCTATATGATTATTTTAGGTGATGGGGAAGAGGAGAGTAGAACCGTTAGCCTTAGAGCCCGTAATGGAGATCAAGTGTCAGGTATTGCTTTAGATGATTTTGTTATTCAAATAAACGACGAGATTGCGAATAAAATTTCAATACCTAGTTTGGCTGTTAATGAAGATTGATTATGAGGTGATTTTATTTCCGCTCCACCGATAATTGATGTGGTAACTCCGGCAGCGATAATTCCCTTCATTTTGGCTGGATTAACAGCATGGATATTTTGGACTCAAGTGGTTCCAAGACAGTTACGCGGACTTCAAGTGGCATTCCAAACCGGTGAAAAGCGATATGAAGTCCATAGAGTAACAACTTCTACTGACGATGTTAAGAAATTACTATCCACTCAAGGAATGAGGTTTGGTGTCACTACCTATCTCTTTGCTCTAACAGGTGCCCTAATTCTCTTCTTTGAGTTCATGACAATCCGACTGGGAATTTATGGGGGATATCATGCACTGACACTGGCTATTGGCCTTTGCTTTATTGCAGTACCAGCGGTAATTTCCAGTGGTTCATCTTTAGGAGCGCAAGTGATTAAGCCTATTGGAGAAGGTAGAGCTACATTACAAGATTCTAATATTTGGCGCAGTTATTCATATGTCCTACTAACAATTTTATGGATGGCCCTAGTATTTGCATTAGGATTAATTCTAGATATACTCGATGTCCCAACATTTCGAATCTTTAGTATCTGTACTTTTGTTGCCTTCGCTCCGGCTGTATTAGCCTATGGAAGAGTTCTTGGTTCATCTTGGCAAGCATTGAGACAGTCTTCACAACAAATTGCCAAGGGAGAAGCGTCTCCATTCCATAATCATAAACCAAATGCTAAGCAACAAGCAATCGCTCTAATTGTCAATATCAACCTTATTGCAATGCCATATGTTGCTCTAAATACTGTTTTATCCATAGTGGCATTATCGATTAGTCCGGATTTGTTTACCCACTCTGATAGGGTGTTAGAATTACCAGAGTATAGAGTCCAATCATCCATCATGGAAGAAGGAGGCATACTTGGTTTTGCATTGATAGAACTGTTCTCATTTATCCCAGAGGATGGAATCAGAGTACCGATGGTTAGTATGGTGCTACTATTTTTACTTCTCAACGTCGCATTAATCGGATTCTTATTCGTATATGAAGTTGCTAGAATATTATTCTTAGATGTCCAAGATGTATCAGGCAAAGGTGGAATTAAATTGGCTGATAGTAGATTACTTAGAGCGGAAAGGTCTCAACAAGCAAAGGTCCTAAATTTCTGTTTTACCGGATTTGCTGGCCAATCAATGTTATTGTTAGCTTTAGCAATGATTACATTTTGGGATTCAAGTTTCCTGCCACAAGGAGATCAGTGTGGGGTTTGGGAGAATAGTATCTGTAATGTTTTACAAAAGGATTCTCTTGAAGAATTAACTTGGATGTTGGCGTCGGGTGGACAAGTTGCTTTCATAGTGATTTGGGCACGTTCGAGAAAGATTGGTTCTAGTTTAGAAGATATTTCTTTTGATGCCTCTATGGGTGAAGATAGGGCACGAATGTCACAATTAGAAGATGTAATTTATCTAAAACAGAAGGCGATTAGAAATTTGATTATGGAAGACCAGTGGGACAAAGCATTAATCCGTATAGACTCGGTAATCGAAGGGCATGGAAAACAACTAGAAGGCCTAGACTTACTAAGAAAAACTGATGCTATGATGGAAATTTATGCTGCCATGGGTAGATGGGATGACGCTGAAAATAATGCTGTTTCGATTCTCGCTCTTCGCGGGGGTAGAGAAGCACAAATTGCTCGATTGATTTTAGTTGCAGCAAGTCTGAGTCAAAGAGACTTAGCAGAAGCAAAGCCAAGATTGAATATGATTCCTGATGATGATGTTGAATCTGCAAGATTACAGTGGTTTGCCTCGTTGATGCAACCTAAAAAGCGGCCATTAAATCCTACGATTTCCTCATTACTCACAATGGATCCACTTACTAAAAGAAATATAGATTTGGTTAAAAGGTTCGAGCAGAACGTTGCAGTTTCAACTTTGAAAATGAGGAATACACCCGCTGATAAAATGATAATTCTTGGAGATGTTGCTAGACTAAGGTTAGAAGGACGTTCCGGAGTAGCGCTAAATAAAATTGAGAGATTTATCAAAGATAATGAAATCCAAGATTGGACTCATGGGGAAGTTGTTAGAAGTCTACTTCATCTCGATGAGGGAAGAGTAAATACTGCAACAAATATCGCTGAAACACTAGGTCGTAACCGTTCTAGACATCCTCACCTAAGGAGCTTACTCAGATATCTAGAATCGATTGGAGAGACAATTTCAGCAAGCAGTGAGCCAACCGGTATTGAATGGTTAATTGACTCCGGACTTGACTGGGTTCAAGCATGGCCTTACAGGCATACGGTCGCTCCAGCGCCAGCATTGGTGACAAAAGATTTGCAAAAGCATGCATGGAATGCTAATGCATGGATTGCTCACTCTGTTGAAGATACGCTTGACAAAGCTAAATCTAAAGGCGCCAATGGTTGGAAAGTACTATCAAAATACAAAGAGGAAAGAGACTTCCCGCCCTGTCTTTTTACTCACTTAACTGGAATTATCGTAACAATTGGAGGAATGCCAGTAGATCTAGGATTGCCTGGCCAACTTAATTTAGAGGCCATTAAGAAAGCAGGATTATTGGACCTTTAGTTATCCCCAATTACAAGGTTCTAGAATTTCTTGCCCGCCCATATGTGGCCTTAGAACTTCAGGAATCTTTACACGTCCATCTTCCATTTGGTACTGTTCCATGATTGCAACAAGAGCCCTAGAAGTTGCGACTGCGGTCGAATTCAAAGTATGAGCAATCGGTTGCCCTGAATGCCCTGGTTGGCCATATCTGATTTGAAGCCTATTGGCTTGATAATCGGTGCAATTAGAACAAGATACAATTTCTTTATACTGCTTAGCACCAGGAATCCAGGCTTCTAAATCATATTTCTTTGCAGCTACTGTACCCATATCACCAGTACAAATATTGACAACTTCATAGTGAATACCAAGTTCATCCCACAAATCTACACAATTTTTCAACAGTTCTTCTTGTAATTCCCATGATTCTTCGGGCTTGGAGATAATTATCTGTTCAATTTTTGTGAATTGATGAACACGCCAAATTCCTAAATCCGACTGCCCATGAGAACCTACTTCCCTACGGAAGCATGGAGATAATCCTACTATTTTCAAAGGTAGTTGTTCTTCTGGAATAGTTTCATTCATGAACATAGAAGTCAGTGGATGTTCTGATGTTGCAATCATGTAATAGCCATCTGGTTCAACACCATACATTACGGTTTCAAAATCTGCTAAATCTGTCACTCCTTCGTATGACTCTCTATTCATCATCATTGGAGGTTGAACGAAACTATAGCCTCGACTTCGAATAAAATCTACAGAAAATTGTTGTAAAGCAAATTCAAGACGGGCTAAATCACCTTTCAAGAAAAAGAATCTACTGCCTGTAATCTTAGCCGCTCGTTTTAGATCAACCCACTTATTCATCTCAATTAATTCATTATGAGTTCTTGGCTCAAAATCAAATTCTGGTTTAGTTCCATGCACACTGTGCAGTGTATTACCCTCTTCGTCCGCTCCAACAGGGACATCTTTGTGAAGAATATTTGGTATTGTCATTCTTATTTTATCGCGCATATCTAATGCTTCATCGGTTTGTTTTTCTAAAGAGGATATCTCTGTTCCTAAACTTGCGACCTCTGCTAGTATCTGTTGAACTTTTGCATCATCACCCGACTTCTTTGCAGCACCAATTCCTTTTGCTGCTGTATTCTTCTTTTGACGTAATTGATTGGTTTGATGTTGTAAACTTAACCATTTTTTATCATAATCGATTACTTGATCTATCTTTTCGTGAGGGATTCCTCTTTTATCGTGGTCGGCACGAATCAGTTCCGGTGTTTCTCTAAAAATATGAATACCTAGCATAATAACCCTACCATGTAATTCCTAATTCAAATATTGCTGTTCCGGCAAAAATCAAACCACCGATGAAATATCCTAGTATCGCCCCTCCATTCAATAACGGAAGACCGGCTTGTGCTTTACCTCTTGCAACATAAGTCATCAATGCTGTATATCCTAATAAGCCGCCAATAAGAGTAGATATTGCAACACTTAAGCCATAATCAGAGTCAAGCCACTGTACTGCTGAAAGAACCAACATTCCAGGGAATATAACATCGCCTAGACCCATAAACATAGCTTCTTTATTCTTCTTCGGTTTATTTTTGTTAATCTTTGGTTCTGGTATTTCTGATCTATCTATATCTGAAATCGGGGCTTTCTCATCTCTAAATGAATACCCTTTATCTTGAGGAGCTACAAGTAAAATTGGCAATTGTAATCCAATCATTGTATCTGCTAGTTCAAGCATATGTTTCGATTTGTAAACGGCCCATGCATCATAAATAGCGGCTAGAATCATGAAAATTATTATCAAAGTTGGGACAAATGCGACTCCAAGCATTACAATTACTCCAGCCCCAACAAGTACACCAACTGTATTTACCACATACCATTCACTGTGGACATACAATAAAACCATGAGAACTAAAGCTACAATTACCCCTATTATGAACTGTGTTTCATAAAGTTGTAAACCTTCTAAAACAAACATTTCCTCTGTTATTTCACCACTCTCAACCGAAAGTAATTGGTTAGCATTGATTGAATGATACTGAACCTTATCATCTGCATCACTTACAAAAATACCAATCGAGAAATTTTCACTTGCAGGGAATGAGACCTTATTCTTCAAAAGTTTAGTATGAAGCCAATAAGAGGTGTCATCAGAGGTAACTAATAAGTCTGTAAAACCTGATTCATCTAAATCAGTAATCTGAACATTTTGCACTGAATCGATGAAATTATCCAACTTCATTTTTTCTTGAACGGTAAATGCTCCATCGTCATTTGGCAAATTATCTTGCCATTCCCAGCCAGTTATAGTTCCATCTTGCTCACCAATAATCAGTAAACCTTCATCCCCCATATTGGATGAAATATTATTCTTCGACCATGGGGAATGTCCAAAATCAACGCTAGTAATTTTACTTTCTGAATCATACTGGAATATAATTTTCTGGAGATCGATATCTAAAGTTCCAGAGTTCTCCTCCAAGTGCATTACAATTGCACTAGATTTAGTGACCAGAAGCATCCTTTCATCCTCGATCATAGTTGCATCAATGAATTCATTTCTAATGTCGATATTTGGAGGAAGTCCCCATTTTGATTGATAAGCCATTACGCCGGGCGACTCTTCAAATGTTCGATAAAATATTACGTCGCCACCGGTAGAGAAAGTGTAAACGCCTCCATCAACAATTACAGCCATATCACACATACCGTAATCAGTACCTAGAGTAAATTGTCCGCCATCTTCTGAATAGCAAGCATAATTTTCAATCATCTGACCTGACTCGATGTCTATTGAGGATATCCAAGCACCATTAGTGATTGTAATATGATCTGATGATTTCACGACACGGAAAATTTGTGAATCTCCTGCTGGAAGGCGGTCTTGATTATATGTCCACTCAGGAGTTCCAGTTGCCATACTATCTTGATTCCAATAACTAACAGAATCTTGCCAGTTGGTACTATTTCCAATCAAGTCATGAGTTATGAAAGCACCCATACCAATATCTGTCAAGTATGTTTCCTCAGATTCAAATGAATCAGTATATTGAAATTCATCACTATCAAAATCTATCACAAACATATGTGCTAATGGTACTGTAGTATACATTAATGCAATGGTAAGAACACCTAAAATCCCATATTTTATCAGCCATTCCTTCTTGTATCTTGCCAGCATAATAACGAATGCTGTAAATAAAAATATCATCACTAATTCAAGAACAATATACCTTGCTTGTGTCGAGCCAGCTTCACCAAAAGCATGCAATTCTGCAACGTCATACCAAGGTCTAATGAATAAAGAAATTACTATTGTTATAACAAACATTGAAACCATGCCAACCATAGATTTCATCTGTTCCCTCATTAGCGAAAGAACTGAAGTTTCTTTATTCAGTTCTCTTTCCATTTGAACAAACTCTTGTGAAACTTGGTTTTCACCAGACTCGCCTGTGGATTGCTCGCTCATAGTGTGGCGTAGTCTATATTGCATTTGAGTGTCACGGACATTCGCCCCCTATGGGGGCGATAAATAAACACTAAATCAATAGGAGATGCTATGCAATAAAACTTGATGGAATGTTTTGACCGACTATGTCTAAAGCAAACCGGTGGTTAGACTCGACGCGACAGAATGGTATGGCCTTGGGTTTAGCAAACACATATTCAATGATTCAAAGATTGAATTTAGATTTTTCATCAACAAAAATTATCCATGTTGCTGGAAGCAATGGTAAAGGTTCTGCATGCTCTCTAATGGCTGCTTCTTTGACAATGTCTGGGATTTCAAACCTACTATTCACCTCCCCTCATGTTTCTAGAATAGAAGAAAGGTTTAGGGTCGATTGTAAGCCTATTTCTAATGAATTATTCCAATCTATGTTAGAAAAAATTTACAAATCAGCAACGGGGGAGGTAGGACAAGAAAGTATTCAATTAACTTTTTTTGAAACTACTTTCTTAATCGCTATACTTTGTGCAATTGAATCAAAGGTTGAATTTATTATCATTGAAACAGGGCTAGGTGGAAGACTTGACGCCACAAGATGTATCCCTGCTCATGCTTGCCTACTTACTTCAATTTCCTGCGAACATACAGATATTCTTGGAGAGACATTAGAACAAATCGCATCTGAAAAAGCCGCTATTGCAAGACCAAATAAACCAATAGTGATCAGAGACATGGAAAATGAGAGTTTCAAGAAAGCAGTAATCCAACAATGTGAAAATGCTGGTAACGAAAGTATTGGAGAAATTAAAAGCCCTGCCACTCCTCATTTTGTCATAATTCCTGACAATTATAGTATCAAAGATGAAGCAGAAATTCTTGTCCAAGAATTATTCAAAATATTGGAAATACCATGCACCAATATTTCACAGGCTAAAAATAGACTTCGATGGCCTGCAAGGATGCAAATCATAGAAACAGAATCCAACATATTGCTATTAGACGCCGCTCACAACCCTTCGGGATTATTGAGAGTAATTCCAGAACTAAAAGAGAATATTGAAAGATTAACTCCATTGATTGATGGTAAAAAGAATTGGACATTGATTTACGGTACATCCCCGCAACAAAACCTGACTGAAATGCTAGATTATGTTTCTAGATTATGTAGCCCGAACCCTCCAAATAAAATATGCTTAACAAGGCCATTAGGCGGTAGATATCCTGGTGTTGATACGAGTATTTTGGCTCAATATAAATGGCCCATTGACGATGTTAAAGAATTTGAAAATGCAGAGATGGTTTTTGAATATTTATCTAAATTTGAAGCATCAAATAATGGATTAATTGTTAGTTTAGGTTCATTATATCTTCAAGGGAATATCCTCAATTATTTAGGCCTAGACAGTGATGAAGAACTTTCTATCCTGCCGAAGCAATCATAGATAAGTGGTGTGTGAGATGGTTGGTTGACATGAGTGAAAAATGGGATGTTAGATTTGTCAAACTCGCCATGCATATTGCTAACTGGAGTAAAGATCCATCAACTAAGGTTGGTTGTGTCGTAGTTGGTGAAGACCGAGAGATTCGATCTACTGGATTCAATGGTTTTCCTAGAGGAATCAAAGACGATGAAGAAAGACTACTAGATCGTGAACAAAAATACCCTCTCATTTGTCATGCTGAAGAAAATGCAATCATGCATGCTGCTAGAATCGGTGTTTCTCTCAAAGGTAGCACTGCATACGTCACTTGGCCACCATGCTCTCGATGTGCTCGTTCGTTAATTCAATCTGGAATTAAAGAAATAATTTATCCAACACCTGGTGAAATACCAGAAAGGTGGATTGAAGATTTTAATATTTCAAACGGCATGATATCTGAAGCTGGCGTGATTGTTAGAACTATTGACCTTTAACCGTTGAATTGATTGCTTTAATCATCCTCGGACATGTATGGGCCGGACAAACATAACATTGTTTGTCATCATTTTGATGCTATTATCTGGATGTATTGACCCTACAGACCCATTAGGGACAAATGATTCAGAACAAGACGGTTCAACTGAGGAAGTTTCTGAACCTGAGCCCGAACCAGAGCCTGAACCCGAACCAGAGCCTGAACCCGATCCAGAGCCTGAACCCGAGCCAGAACCCGAGCCAGAGCCTGAACCAACAAAACCTTGTAATGGAATGATTATTCTATGTTTAAGGACATATGATAATGTGACTTTCCCTGAGACTCACAATGCATTCGCTACCGAGGATGATGGCATTTTTTATCCTGCCAGCAATCATCGAACTGGATTTAATCCTCAATGGCAAGCTGGAATTAGAGCTTTCATGATTGACACTCATTATGAAACATTAAACGATGAAAGTGAAGGTAAAGTCAAACTTTGTCATGGAGATGACTCACGAGGTGCTAGCCCTTGCAGATATGGAAATGTTAGCGCAGTTGATTGGCTTTCAAATTTGAAAGATAAGATGGATGATGAGCCTCAAGATGTCGTTACACTTCTAGTTGAAAACTATGTACAACCAGACCACTTAGAACAGGTATTCATTGATGCTGGACTTATGGACAGAGTATTTTATCATCAAATGAATGAACCTTGGCCGACTCTTCAAACAATGATTGATGACCAAACTAATTTGGTTGTATTTTGGGAACAAGGAGCCGATTCTGGCCACCCTTGGATTCATGATTTCTTGACCCATAGTTGGACCACTAATTATGGAGAAAAAAGTACATCGGAAATGAATTGTGATGTCTTAAGAGGTGATGGAAATCAAGCGGTATATCATATGAATAATTGGCTTAGTAATGCT
>MDSV01239239.1_pt1 | contig 14189 bp, 13 predicted proteins | sample 810851 | NCBI WGS metagenome assembly MDSV01 (sample SAMN05326640, study PRJNA326480) | marine metagenome | isolation source: seawater | place: Atlantic Ocean: North East | collected 2012 | reverse complement strand
TTTAAAATCACTTTATTTGCCTTTAGTTAAAAAAGATAGCAGATATATAAATACATCAAGAAGAGGCGCTGAAATAATTAAATATGCATCTAATGCTTTTTTAGCTACAAAAATTTCATATATTAATGAATTAGCTAATTTATGTGAAAATACATCTGTTGATGTAAAAGAAGTTTCACTAGGCATGGGTTTAGATCAAAGAATAGGCGAAAGATTTTTAAGAGCTGGAACTGCATATGGCGGATCTTGTTTTCCTAAAGATACAAAAGCACTTATTTATACTGCTGATAAATTTAAAATTAATCTTTCTATAGTTAAAAGCGTTGTCAAATTTAATGAACAAAGAAAAAAACTACCAATAAACAAAATACATACAATATTAGGAAAAAGCTTAAAGAATAAAAAAATTACTTTTTTAGGAGTTACATTTAAGGCAGGCACCGATGATATGAGAGAGTCCCCTAGCATTAAGGTTATACCTTATTTGTCAAAAAAAAATGCAGAAATTAGATATTATGAACCAACTGGATATAAATCTGCTTTTAAAAAATTCAAAAATGTTAAATTTTTCGATAAAATTAAAGATGCTTGTAATTTATCAGATTTAATAATTATTCATACAGATTGGAATGAATTTAAACAATTAAATTTTAAAAAACTTGTTAATAAAAAAAATATTAAAATTTTTGATATGAGAAATTTATATTCAATTAAAAAAATGAAAAATAATAATATTAAATATTTTTGTATTGGTAGATAGTTTAATATAACTCAAAGATAGCATCAACTTCTACAGCCACTCCTAATGGTAGACTATTTGTGCTTACTGCAGCTCTTGTATGTATTCCTGCATCTCCAAAAATAGTAGCAATTAAGTCTGAAGCTCCATTTATAACCTTAGGTTGTTCAATAAAATCATCTGTGGAGTTAACAAATCCTGTTAATTTTATACAAGATTTAATTTTAGATAAATCATTATCACACGCTTTTTTTGCTTGTGCAACAATACTTAACGCACATCTTTTTGCTGCTTTATATCCATCATCTACATTAAATTCTTTACCTATCTTTCCTTTGATCAAGTCGCCATTTTCATCAATGGAAATTTGTCCTGATATAAATAAAAGTTTACCCGAAATTTTTGTAGCCACATAAGAACCAACAGGAGCCGAAGGTTTGGGGAGATTAATTTTTAACTCTTTTATTTTTTGGTCAAAACTCATTTTATTTTCTTTTTTTTTGATTTTTTATTTTTATCGTACTCTTTTCTTTTCTCAATTAAAATTAAGGCTTCTTCCATTGTTAATTCAGTAGGATCTTTTTCTTCAGGTATTGTTGCATTTAAAGATTTATACTTAATATATGGTCCATATTGACCCTTCATCACTCTTACTGGTTTTTTATCTTCAGGATGTTCACCTAAATCTTTAATTATTGAAGATGAAATTCTTCCAGGTTTTGCTTCCGCAATTAATGTTATTGCTCTATTTAGGCCAATTGAAAATATTTCTTCAACATTTTCAATTCTAGCAGACTTATTTTCACATTTTAAATAAGGCCCGAATCTTCCAATGTTTAATGTAATATCTTTTTTATTGTCTGGATTTATTCCTAAACTAATAGGTAATGAACATAAAAATTTTGCTTTTATTAAGTTGATAGATTCAACATCCATACCTTTAGGAATTGACACATTTTTTATATTGTTATCTTTCATTTTTGTTTTATTTTTTTTCTTTGCATATTTTTCTTCTATAATTTTTTTTGATTCATATTGTAAATATGGACCAAATCTTCCATTTTTTAAATATATGTCCTCTTGATTATCATTTTGTCCAATGAACTTTGGTTCAGCCAAACTCAACTGTTGAGCGGCTTTAGCTTTTGAAAGAGGTCTAGTAAATTTACAATCTGGATAATTTGAACAACCTATAAAAGCACCACCTCTGAAACTATTTTTTAAACTTAGTTCTCCATTGTCACAAAGTTTGCATTTTCTATCGATTTTACCATCTTTATCTATTTCAAATATTAAAGATCCAAGACTTTCATTTAACAAATCAAGAACTTCTCTAGTTCTTTTCTCTTTTACATTAGAAACATTGGAGCTGAAGTCATTCCAAAAATTTTCTAAAACTTTTAACCAGTTTTCTTTACCAGAGGTAATTTCATCTAATTGATTTTCTAATTGTGCAGTAAAATCATAATCTACATATTTTTTGAATAATTTTCCTAAAAATGCTGAAAGCAATTTTCCTCTGTCTGTGGGAAAGAATCTTTTATTATTAATATCTGCATAACCTCTATTAGATATTACAGAAATTATACTTGCATAAGTAGAAGGTCTACCTATGCCTAGTTCCTCTAATTTTTTTACTAAACTAGCTTCAGAATATCTAGGCGGCGGTTGTGTAAAGTGTTGTTCATCTTTAAACTCATTAATTTCTACATTTCCTTTTGAAACCTCAGGTAAAATAGTTTCATTTTCATTATCATATTCAACATTTGATAATTTCAGATAACCATCAAATTTTATAACAGAGCCATTAGCTTTGAAAACATTTTTTTCATCTGGTGAAGATATGGTTATTGTTTTTCTATCAAATTTTGCTGACACCATTTGTGATGACAGAGCTCTTGACCAAATTAAATTATAAAGTTTTAGTTGATCGCTACTTAGATATTTTTTAAGAAATTCAGGATTTCTAGTAATATCTGTTGGTCGAATTGCTTCATGAGCCTCTTGTGCATTTTTTGCTTTTTTTCCTGAATAATTTAATGGAGCATCAGGTAAATAATTATTTCCGTAATTATTAGAAATATAATTTCTAAAATTTTCTATAGCGTCTTTTGAAATATTTGTACCGTCAGTTCTCATATAAGTTATCAAACCAACTGTATCTCCATCAATATCTATACCTTGATACAATCTCTGCGCAATTTGCATAGTTCTTGAAGCCCCAAAAGATAATTTACTTGATGCAGCCTGTTGTAAAGTTGATGTTGTAAATGGTCCTGATGGATTTCTAGTAAAAATTTTAGAGGTAATATCTGTAATTTGATATTTATTTTTATTTATTATTTCAATAGCTTTATTTATTTCTTCTTTGTTTTTAAATGTAAATTTTTCAATTTTTTTACCATCTAATTGATTAACATTTGATAATACTAAAGAATTATTTTTTGTCTTAAAAATTACATTTAAACTCCAAAATTCTTGTGGTACAAAAACTTCAATTTCATGCTCTCTTTCAGTCAGCAATTTTAAGGCGACCGATTGTACTCTTCCTGCAGATTTTGAACCAGGAAGTTTTGTCCATAGAATTGGTGAAATATTGAAACCGACTAAATAATCTAGCGCTCTTCTGGCCATATAAGCATCAACAAGGTGAGTCTCTATGGATCTTGGATTTTCTATGCCATTTGTAACTGCTTTTTTTGTAATTTCATTAAATACAACTCTTTCAACTTTTTTGCCCTTTAAAATTTTTTTTTCATCAAGAAATTCTTTAACATGCCAAGCTATAGCTTCGCCTTCACGGTCAGGGTCAGTTGCTAGAATTATTTTTTCCGATTCTTTGGCTGTATCAGTTATTTCTTTTAAATATTTTTTAGAAAAAGTGTCAACTTCCCAAATCATTTTAAACATATTTTCTGGATCAACTGATCCATTTTTAGAAGGAAGGTCTCTAATATGGCCATAGCTTGCTAAAACTTTATAATTTGAACCTAAATATTTGTTTATTGTTTTGGCTTTTGCTGGGCTTTCCACTATGACTAGATTCATAAATCAACAAATTACTGAAATGAGTTAAAGTGTCAAATTAATAAATTTTAGTCCTACTTTCTTCTTTATTTTTCAAGCGTTTAATGTTTTCACGATGTGTATAAAATATTAAAACAAACATAATTCCAAAAAATATTATCTGATTTTCACCTTGAAAAAATAAATATATTGGCAACGAAATACAAGCGATTAATGATGAAAGTGATGAGTATTTAGAAATTAAAAATATTATCATCCAAGTTATGCCAAATACAAATCCATAAATGATATTTATACTAAAAAGAATTCCCACATAAGTTGCCACCCCCTTACCACCTTTAAATTTTAACCATATTGGGAATACATGACCTAAAAAAACACTTAATGATGATATATATACAAAATCACCATAGTTAAACTTTACATATAAGACGGGCAAAATAGCTTTAGTGACATCTAATAATAAAGTTAAATAACCAACAATTTTATTTCCTGATCTTAAAACGTTTGTTGCTCCTATATTTCCTGATCCAATTTCTCTGATATCTTTTTTTAAAAAAAATTTTGTTAATAAAAAGCCAAAGGGAATTGATCCTATTATATATGAGATTATAATAATGATTAAATAGTCCATTATTATAGCTTAAATAATTCTTCGCCTTTTACAAATGTATTTGTTACTTTTCCTTGAAGTTTCTTATTTTCAATTGAAGTATTTTTTGATTTTGAGAGTAAATTTTCTTGTTTTACAATCCAAGGTTTATTTAAATCAACAAAGCATAAATCTGCATCATTTCCTACATTTAAATTTCCTTTATCAATATTTAAAATTTTTGCAGGATTTGAAGTAAGGCATTTAATTAAAGTTTCTAATTTTACAGATCCATTATGATAAAGCTCTAAACTTAAAGATAATAAAGTTTCAATACCTGAGGCTCCAGTCTCTGCTTGTGCAAAAGTTAATCTTTTACTCTCCTCATCTTCTGGTTTATGATCCGAAACTATAACATCTATAATACCATCTGACACTCCTTCAATTAATGCCACTCTATCATCTTCTGTTCTTATTGGAGGAGATGTTTTAAGAAATGTTCTAAAATCTCCTATATCATTTTCGTTTAAGGATAGATTATTTATAGAAACTCCACACGTGAAATTAATTCTACTCTTTCTTTCTTTAATAATATTAACTGATTTTCCAGATGATATTTGAGATATATGATATCTACATTTAATACTTTCAAGTAAAGTTAGATCTCTTTCCAAAATTATCAGCTCAGCTATTTCAGGTATCCCTTGCAATCCTAGTTTAGTTGAAATAATTCCATCATTTATCATTCCGTTTTTTGCAAGCTCAAAATCTTCAGCATGTTGCATTATTAAAGTATTAAGATCTTTTGCAGAATTCATTATTCTGGACATAATTCTTGTATTTTGAATGGTTTTTGTACCATCTGTGAAGCCAATAATTCCTTTATTTTGAAGTAAACCAAACTCAGTCATATTATTTCCTTCAGTATTCATGGTTAATGATGCTGATGGATAAATATTAATTTTAGCTTTATCTCTACCTCTTCTTTTTAGAAAATCGACTATAGAAACATTGTCAATGACCGGGTCAGTATTAGGCATTGTAACCACAGATGTTACTCCGCCAGACAATGCGGCATTGCTTAAAGTTCGAAAGTTTTCTTTATATTCATATCCAGGTTCTCCAACAAAAACTCTCATATCAACTAAACCTGGAAATATATATTTACCTTTCAAATCAATATATTTTTCTCGTGAAGGAATATTATTTGTATTTACTTTTTTTCCAACACCAGCAATTTTGCCATTTTCATCGATAATTAATCCTCCAATTTCATTTATTGAGTTGTGCGGATCTACAATATTTGCATTTATAAAAAATTTTTTTTTCATTTAATTACAGAAAATTTTTAAGCATGCCATTCTTACTGCCACACCTAATTCTACTTGTTCTTTAATTACACTTTTATTTATGTCGTCAGCCAGTTTTGTGTCGATTTCTATACCTCTATTCATTGGTCCTGGATGCATTATTAATGCATCTTCTTTTGCATAATTTAATTTATCAGGAGTTAGTCCATAATATTCATAATATTCTCTGTTTGATGATAAAAATGAGCTTGTCATTCTTTCATTTTGCAATCTTAACATCATAACAATATCGCAATTTTTAACTCCTTTTTTCATTTCTGAAAAAATGTTTACTCCAAGTTTTTCAATATCTTTAGGCAATAGATTAGTTGGAGCTACAATGTTAACTTCAGCACCGAGCATATTTAGTAGATAAATATTTGATCTGGCTACACGTGAATGTAATATATCTCCACAAATAGCTATTCTTAATCCTTCAATCTTTTTTTTTCTATTAATAATTGTGAGAGCATCTAGCAAAGCTTGAGTAGGGTGTTCTCTTCTACCATCACCGGCATTTAATACAGCACAATTAACTTTTTGTGATAAAAGATTACATGCCCCAGAATCTTGATGACGAATTACAATAATATCTGGGTGCATTGCATTTAATGTCATTGCTGTATCTATTAAAGTTTCTCCTTTTTTGATGGCAGAATTAGTAATATTCATTGACATAACATCTGCTCCCAATCTCTTTCCTGCTAAATCAAAAGAACTTTGTGTCCTTGTAGAAGGTTCAAAAAATAAATTTATTTGAGTTTTACCTTTTAAATTATCTAATTTCTTATTTTTACTTTTATTTAATTCGATGAATTTTGATGATTCATCAAGTATTATATTGACGTCATTTATTGATAAATCTTGGATACCTAATAGATGCTTTTGTGAAATTTTAATAGCGTTATTATTTTTAGTTGCCATTAAAACCAACTCTATAGACATAATCTATTTCTATTGCAAGCTAATTATTTAAATAATCTAACGCACCTTGCAAAATAAAGGCTGCTGCATTTTTATCAATATCTCTTTCTCTTTTAGAGACATTCACATCTAATTGACTTGAAAGATTGAATGCTCCTACTGTAGAAAGCCTTTCATCCCATAGACATACAGGAAGATTAATTAATTTGGCTAAATTATTACTTATATCTCTTACAGATTGGGCAGATTTGCCCAAACTACCATCCATATTAATCGGATTTCCAATAATTATTCCTTTAATATTATTTTCATTAATTATTTCTTTAAGATTAATTATAAGATCATTATTATTAGTTCTGATGATTGTTTTATAAGGTGTCGCTATAGATTGATTCTCATCACATATTGAAACTCCAATTTTCTTTGATCCAAGATCTAGCCCTAATAATCTTACTTTATTAGTGTATTTTTTTTTGAATTCTTCAATTGTGATCATATTGTATATCTTTAACTTAAATGATACTTTGCGACATATTTTTTTTACCACATGACGATAGATCTTAAAACAATAAAGCACATAGCGAAATTATCCCGTATATCTTTAGAAGATGAAAAGGCTAAAAAATTAACTACTGATTTAAGCTCAATTTTTGAGTTTATAGAAAAATTAAATGAACTTAATACAAAAGATGTTGAGCCTCTTACCTCTATAGCAGAGACAACGTTAAAATTTAGAAAAGATGAAGTTAAAAGTGAAAATATAAGAGAAAAAATATTAAAAAATTCACCTTCTGATAATGAAGATTTTTTTGTTGTTCCCAAGGTGGTTGAATAATGTCTAATATAACATCATTAACATTAACTGATTTAGTAAAAAAAATTAAAGATAAAAAATTGTCATCTGCAGAAGTAACAAAGTCATTTATAGAAAGATCTGAAAAATCAAAAGAATTAAATACATATATTACAGAAGACTTTTCTTCTGCTTTAAATAAAGCAAAAAAATTTGACGAAAAACCAAATTTTGATTTAAAGTTACCTGGTATACCGATAGCCGTTAAGGATTTATTTTGCACAAGTGGCGTAAAAACTACCGCTGGAAGTAAAATACTTAATAATTTTATACCTACTTATGAATCTACAGTAACTCAAAATATTTGGAATCAAGGAGGTATTTTGCTGGGCAAACTAAATTGTGATGAGTTTGCAATGGGATCATCTAATGAAACAAGTTTTTTTGGAAATGTTCAGAATCCAATAAGTAAAAATCTTGTCCCCGGTGGTTCATCTGGTGGATCTTCATCTTCATTAGCTGCAAATTTAACTCCTGTAACCATTGGAACTGATACAGGTGGTTCAATACGTCAACCTGCTTCATTTACTGGTACGGTAGGACTTAAACCAACTTATGGTAGTTGTTCAAGATATGGTATAGTAGCTTTTGCATCATCTTTAGACCAAGCTGGACCAATGAGCAAAAATGTTAAAGATTGTTCATTGCTTTTAGAGGTTATTTCTTCTTACGATTCAAAAGATTCAACTTCTATAGAATTTAAAAGAAATAAATATTCTGAAGAACTAACCAATAATATCAAAGGAAAAAAAATTGGTATTCCCAAAGAATATAGAATCGATGGCATGTCCAATGAAATTGAGGAATTATGGAAAAAAGGTATTGATTATATAAAAGAATGCGGAGCTGAAGTTATCGATATTTCTCTACCTCATACAAATTATGCTTTACCAGCATATTATATAGTTGCTCCTGCTGAAGCTTCATCAAATTTAGCAAGGTACGATGGAGTAAAATACGGATTTAGAACCAAAGGAGAAAATTTAATTGATATGTATGAAAAAACTAGATCTGATGGTTTTGGAAATGAGGTTAAAAGAAGAATAATGATAGGTACTTATGTTTTATCTTCAGGTTATTACGATGCTTACTATTTAAAAGCACAAAAAGTAAGAAGACTTATTAAAAAAGATTTTGATGAAGCATATAATAAAGTCGATGCTATTTTAACTCCTTCAACGCCAAGTTCAGCTTTCAAAATAGGTGAAAAAACTGACGATCCAATATCAATGTACTTAAATGATATTTTTACTGTTCCAGTTAATTTAGCTGGTTTGCCAGGCATATCAATACCAGCTGGCGTTGATAAAAAAGGTTATCCTTTAGGACTACAAATAATAGGTAAAGCTTTTGATGAACAAACAATTCTTAATATAGCTTATTCAATGGAAGAAAAAATAAACTTTAAAAATAAGATTACTGACTGGTGGATAAAATGACGAAAGAAAATAGTGAATTTTTAATTACTAGAGATGGTAAAAGTTATGAAGTAGTAATAGGATTGGAAGTTCATGCTCAAGTTACATCAAAATCTAAACTATTTTCATCTTCCTCAACTAAGTTTGGAGCCGAACCAAATACCCAAGTAAGCTTAGTAGATGCAGCCTTTCCTGGAATGCTGCCTGTTATAAATGAATTTTGCATTGAACAAGCCATAAAAACAGGAATAGGTTTAAAAGCCAAAATAAACAAAAAATCAGTGTTTGATAGAAAAAATTATTTCTACGCAGACCTTCCACAAGGTTATCAAATTTCTCAATATAAATATCCAATAGTTGGTGAAGGTAAAGTTTTACTTGATATGCCTTATGGTCAAAAAGAAATTAGAATTGAAAGATTACATTTAGAACAAGATGCAGGAAAAAGCATTCATGATGTAGATCAAGAAAATACAATGGTAGATTTAAATAGATCTGGAGTAGCCTTAATGGAGATAGTCAGCAAACCAGACTTAAGTTCTCCTGATGAAGTTAATATTTATATAAAAAAATTAAGATCAATTATGAGATATTTAGGAACATGCGATGGAAATATGCAAGAAGGATCATTAAGAGCCGATGTTAATGTTTCTGTTAAAAAAAAAGGTGAAGATAAATTTGGAACCAGATGCGAAATTAAAAATGTTAACTCTATTAAGTTTATGCAAATGGCAATTATATATGAAGCAAATAGACAAGTAGATTTATTAGAAGAAGGTAAAAATATAGAACAAGAAACAAGACTTTTCGATACTAAAAAAAATGAAACTAGATCTATGAGATCTAAAGAAGACGCTCACGATTATAGATATTTTCCAGATCCTGATTTGTTACCTTTAGAAATTACAGACAAACTAATAGATTCAATTAAATCCAATATACCAGAGCTTCCAGATGAAAAGAAAAAAAGATTTATTGAAAAATTTAAACTTACACCTTACGAAGCAACGGTTCTGGTTTCTGATATTGAGACATCTAAATATTTTGAAGAAGTGATTAAAGATTCGGATGTAAAATTGTCTACAAATTGGATTACCGGCGAGTTATTTGCTTTATTAAATGATAGAAATCTTGAAATATCCAATAGTCCTATAAGTTCAAAAAACTTATCAAAGTTAGTAAATTTGATAAAAAATGGCACTATTTCAGGGAAAATTGCAAAAACAATTTTTGAATTAATGATTGATGAAGATAAAGACCCAGAAATAATAGTAAATGAAAAAGGTCTTAAACAACAAAGTGATCCTAAAGAATTAGAAAAACTAATAGATAAAATAATTGAAGAAAATAAAGAAAAAGTAAAAGAGTATAAATTAGGAAAAGATAAATTATTTGGTTTTTTTATTGGTCAATCAATGAAAGCATCTGGAGGGAAGGCTAATCCTCAGTTACTAAATGAAATTCTTAAAAATAAATTATCTAAGTGACCAAGAGTATTAAAATAGATGAAGCTATAGAAGACTATATTTCAAATAACTCTTACGAATTACACCCAGTTCAAAAAGAAATTATCAACTATAATAAAAATTTAGGTGATATTAAAAGAATGCAAATTTCAATTACCCAAGGTTATTTTATGCAATTGTTAATTAAAATTAATAAGTTAAAACAAATATTGGAAATAGGAACTTTTACTGGTTATAGCGCTTTATCAATGGCATTAGCTAATGAAGAAGTTCTTATTACATGTTTAGATAAAAATGAAAAAACATCACAAGTAGCAATTAATTTTTTTAATAAAGCCAAAGTTGAAAAAAAAATAAATTTAATAGTTGGTGAAGCTATTGAAAGTTTAAATAATTTAATTAGCGAAAACAAAAAATTTGATTTAGTTTTTATAGATGCCGATAAAGAAAATTATATAAATTATTATAATCTTTGTTTTAAACTAATTTCCAATAATGGATTAATATTAATAGATAATGTCCTTTGGAAAGGTGATGTAAAAGATAAAAATAAAAATGATAAAATGACTAATATTATTAGAGAATTTAATTCATATATTAAAAATGATAATAGAATTGAAAAAACTATATTACCGATAGGTGATGGTGTTACCATTTGTAGGAAAGTATAAATGTTTAGTGTTTTTGGATTTTATAAATTTAAGAAAATTAAAAATTTAAGGAAAATTAAAAATATTTTACAATCTGAAATTTTACATAACAAAGTAAGAGGCACTATAATTATATCACAGGAAGGTATTAATGGAACTATATCTGGGAAAAATAGTAATTTATTAAATATTAAAAATATATTAAAAAAAATTATATTATTTAAAAAATTTGACTCTGAAAGTTTATCAAAAAGCAAATTTAATCCATTTCACAAGGGTAAAATTAAAATAAAAAAAGAGGTTGTCCCCATGGGGTTTAATATTTGTTCTTTTAAAAAAAGTAAGAGTTATATTTCACCAAAAAAATGGAACAAATTAATTCAAAACAAAAAAACAAAATTAATTGATGCAAGAAAACCATTTGAACATCATGTGGGAACATTTAAAAACTCAATTAATTCAAATATTGAAAACTTTAGAGATTTTCCAAAATTTTTAAAAAATTTTAATAAAACAGATAATATAGCTATGTTTTGCACAGGCGGCATTAGATGTGAAAAAGCATCTATATACATGCATAAAAAAGGTTTTAAAAATGTTTATCAGCTAAAAGGTGGAATTATCAACTATTTAAAAAATGTTGATAAAAAAGATAGCTTATGGAAAGGCGAATGTTATGTTTTTGATAATAGAATTTCATTAAAGCATAAATTAAAACAAGGTACATTTTCTATGTGCAGTGGATGTAGAAAACCTGTGTCTATTAATGAAAAAAAGTCTATAAAATATGTTGAGGGCATTTCTTGTCCAAAATGTCATGATTATTTAACAGATAATCAAAAATCACGATTTGCAATGAGACAAAAACAAATATTAATTGCAAAAAAATCTGGTAAAAAACATATCTTCCAAAAAGAATATTAATTTCAAAATTAATTAAATGGATTTATTAAAAGACAATATACCAAAATTAGTTAGAAGAATTGCACTACCTGCTAGCATAGGGACATTATTTCAAACTCTTTATAATGTAGTTGATGCTTTTTTTGCAGGTAAAATATCTCCAGAAGCGTTATCAGCTTTAAGCAAATCATTTCCTATATATTTTATTATTATAGGTACATGCATAGGTGTTACAGTAGCTGGAACTTCATTAATAGGAAATAGTATAGGTGAGTCTAATAATGAAAAAACTCTTAACTATTTTACTCACACTATTTTTTATGGAATTATAATTTCAATCTTTATTACTTACATTGGATTAACATATGCAGATGATATTTTTAATATTATGGTTACTTCTAATGAAGTACAATCATTAGGCTTAGAATATACTGATGTTATATTTTCTGGTTCTGTAATATTTATTCTTGTTGTATGTTTAAATTCTTTATTACATGCTGAAGGTGATACTAAAACTTATAGAAATTTACTTATATTAAGTTTTCTCTTAAATATTTTGCTTAATCCGATGTTTATATTTGGTTTTCTATTTATTCCAGCCATGGGTGTTAAAGGTATAGCTGTAGCAACAATTATATCTCAATTTGTTAGTTTATTAATAATTTTTTTTAAAATATTAAATAATAATAGAGTAAAACAATTATCTACAAATTATTTTAAACCTAAATTTATATATTTTAAAAATTTATTTTTTCAATCTATGCCAATTACAATATCAATAAGCGCATCATCTTTTGCATTTACTATAATTTTAATTTATGTTGGAATATCTGGTGAATATGCAGTAGCAGGTTATGGTGCAGGAGAACGATTTGTACATGTTATGTTGCTACCAGTTTTAGGTCTTAATACTGCAATTGTATCAATTATTGCACAGAATTTTGGAGCAAAAAATTATGAAAGAATTAAAGAAGCTTATTTTACAGCGTTAAAATATGGAATTTCAATAATGATAGTTTCTGGAATTGTAGTCTATTTATTGGCAGATAATATTATTGGAATATTTTCTAATAATTCAGAAGTGATAAATTCAGGTAAAGATTATTTAAAAATTCAAACTTTTGCATTTCCTGCATACACAATATTCTTTATGTGCAATGGTTTTTTCATTGGATTAAAAAAAGCCGAATATGCAATGGCTTCTAATTTAATTAGAAATTTTTTATTACCAATATTGGTGTATTATGTGGCTGTTTATTTAACTGTTAGTTTAAATACTTTTTTTTGGATTTGGTGTATTTCAAATATAATTTATTCTTCAATATTATTAATATTTGCTTTTTATTATTTAAATAATAGATTAAATAAATCTAGCGTTGTCGTTCAACCATGACCATAAATGTGCTGAAAAAGATCTTCTAACAAATAAATTTAAATTATTGATATTTATGTTATGAATAATTACATCAATATGATTAAGTATAGATTGAGTTACTGCACCTTTTGAATTTTTAAAATTATTAAAATTAAATGGGCAGCCAGCTGATAATAATTCAAAAATTTTTGTACCACTTAAATTAATCATTATCCAATGATCGCTTACATTTGTAATAGATCCAAGTTTAACTTTAGATATTTCATTATAAAGTTTATCTTCTAAAGAATTGCCATCTTTTAAGTCAATCTTATCATTTGAATAAATCAACCATTCATCTGGACTAAGCCAAAGAAGGTTTAATTTTTCGTTACACGATGATGTATTAGGATCTGAAGGGAGTATTATGGATAATTCTTTTCCAATTTTAGTTATAAAATCTCTATTTTTACCTCTTAAATTTATTTTAAGAATAGGTTCAATCTCTAAAATTTTTATTTCAGAATATTCTTTAGTATCCATGATTGTACTATTAAAATTAAGCATTTAACCTTTTATTTTCTTTGTCTAAAAAAACCGTATCTGTTATAGTTACATTAATTGTTTTATCTTTCATTGGAACAAACATTTTTTGACCCTTCAACTTTTTACCATTTTTTACTACGGCAAGTGCAATTGACTTATTTAAATTTGGGCTAAAGTAACTTGAGGTTACGTGACCAAGCATTTCTATTGGTTTTCTATTTGTATCAGCAACAATTTGTGCACCTTCTTCTAAAACTTCTTTTGGATCTTCAGTTAATAATCCTACCAACTGTTTTCTATCTTCTCTAATTGTATCACTTCTATACAAAGATCTTTTACCAATAAAATCATATTTCTTTTTACTGATT
>MDSV01037782.1_pt1 | contig 14190 bp, 10 predicted proteins | sample 810851 | NCBI WGS metagenome assembly MDSV01 (sample SAMN05326640, study PRJNA326480) | marine metagenome | isolation source: seawater | place: Atlantic Ocean: North East | collected 2012 | reverse complement strand
CCAAGCTATGTTTGCAATTGTAGAAATATATGGAAAACAATATAAAGTCGCTAAAGGCGATACTCTCTTAGTAGATTCTAAGATAGATATTGCAGTAGGTAAAACTTTAAAGTTTGATAATGTAAAAGCAATATCAGATAAAAATACTAACATATTTAACCCCAAAGAATTAGACTCTTATAAAGTCAGCGCAAAAGTGCTTGAGCATAAAAGAGCTAATAAAGTTACTATTATTAAAAAGAAGAGAAGAAAAGGTTATCAAAGAAAAAATGGTCACCGTCAAGATTTAACGATGCTTGAAATTCAGTCAATTACTGGATCTAAAGCAAAAACAGCAGCAAAAAGTACTAAAAAAGCTGCACCAAAAAAGAAACCAGTGGCTAAGAAAAAAGTTGCTGCAAAGAAAAAATAAAAGGTAACCACTTATGGCTCATAAAAAAGGACAAGGTAGCTCAAGAAATGGAAGAGATTCTAATGCACAAAGATTAGGAGTAAAAATGTCTGATGGACAATTAATCCTATCTGGAGGTATTATTATTAGACAAAGAGGTACTAAAGTGCATCCTGGACGTAATGTCAAAAGAGGAAATGATGACACCTTATTTGCTACATCAGCTGGATTAGTGAAATTCAGCAAAAAAGGTAGTACAACTTTTGTTAGTGTAATCGAACAAAACTAAAAATGGCTAGACCAAAAATAGCACTAATCGGAGGTGGGCAAGTCGGTGGTAACATTGCTCTACTATCTGCTCAAAAAGAATTAGGTGATATCATTATTATTGATATTCCTCAATCTGAAAACTTGATCAAAGGAAAAGCTTTAGATATATCCCAACTTCTTCCACATGACGGCTATGACGCCAAACTAAGTGGTTCATCAGATTTTGCTGCTATTAAGGATTCAGATGTGGTAGTTATTACTGCAGGATTTCCAAGACAGCCGGGCATGGATCGTGAAGATTTATTAAAGAAAAATTTAGATATTATGACAAATGTTGCAGAGCAAGTTAAACTACATGCACCTAATGCATTTGTAATAGTAGTATCTAATCCTTTAGACGCCATGGTATATGCGTTTTATAAAGTATCTGGTTTTGTTAAAAACAAAGTAGTCGGTATGGCTGGCGCGCTTGATAGCGCTAGATTTAGATCATTTATTGCAGAGGCAACCAATCTTTCTTCCCAAGATGTCACATGTATGGTTCTTGGTGGTCATGGAGATACTATGGTTCCTGTCAGTCGATTAGCAACTGTAGGTGGCGTTCCATTAACATCGTTATTAGATGCCAATAAAATACAAGCAATTGAAGATAGAACGCGCTTTGGTGGTGGAGAGCTAGTTAAGCTTTTTGGTAAAGGATCTGCATTTTATGCTCCTGCACAATCAGCAGTAGAAATGATTGAAAGTTTTGTAAAAGATAAAAAGAGAGTTATTCCTTGTGCATCATTGTGTCAGGGTGAGTTTGGAGTAAATGGGTATTTCATTGGTGTTCCAACTGTTATTGGCGCTGATGGTGTTGAAAATATTTTAACATTTGACTTAAATGATGATGAAAAAAATGCTCTCCATAATACTCTGACTGAAGTAAAAAAGACCGTTCAAGAAACTGGACTATAGTACATTTGAAGAATAATCTATCTCTTTTAATTTTTTCATTATTAATCTCATCTAATCTTATTGCTCAATCTGGCTTTATAACAGAAGAAAGCACTATAGCATCTTTTAAAATGGGCTCCATGGAATCTTCTAGTTATAGTTACTTTTCTGAAAATTCTTACTACTCTAAAATAGATTTTTCATTTGAAGGTAAGGGTCTTGCAAGACTTATGAGTAGAGATATAGAGAGTGGGACTGTAATTTCATTTGAAGATTCTACTATTGTAAAAATTAATTATAAGAAAAATCGTTTTACTAAAAAATCATTATCAGAATTTTTAGCAGAAAAAAATTCTTCAGAAAAAGATCAGTCTGAAGATCAGTCTGAAAATGAAGAATCAGATGAGGATGATTCAGATCCTATAGTATCTGATACTCCAGAAATGATTAATGGTTTTGAATCATATAAAATTACTCTAGATGATGGTGAAAACAAGCAGTTCATTTGGGTAACTGCAAAAGAAGAGCAATCTTATATTGTAAAAAATATGAAAGAAAAAATTGCTAAATTTGAGACAAACTGGGGAAGTTTTGACATTAATTTTTTAGAATTGGGCATGAACGAAAATGCTATTCTTGTTAAAGCAGTTTTTAGTGATGAAGATGGTAGCTTTGAATATAATCTAAAAAAATATAATCTAATAAATGCAATACCGGAGATGTTCAATATGCCGAAAGATTACAAAAAGGTGAAAAAACTAAAAATGTTCTAAGATTTCTCCTTTTTTAATTGTTTAATCATATCGTTATACATTAATTCTTCTCTCTTATAAGGTCTATCCAAATCAATAGCTTTTCTAAAGAGTAATAATGCATCATCTTTTCTTCCAGTCTTTTGATAAGTCTTACCTAGCCAGTAATATGTACCAATATAATTAGGCTCTAATTCTAAACTCTTATTTAGAAAATACTCTGCCATATCAAAGGAACCTTGAGGTGGTTCTTCAAATATGATTGTAGCTAATCGACGTGATAATAAACTAATATCAGCAAGACGATAATGCCATTGCCCCATGATGTTATAACAGAAAGGATCATTGGGAAGTTGTTCAATAGCTTGCAAAGAATGGAACTCAATAATTTTAGAGCTTTCAATTTGTGTTCTTATATTTTGATTTTCGACGCTTTTACCATATGAAACTGCATACCATTTATGCACTTGAGCATTAGTTGAATCAATAGACATCGCTTCAACAATATATCCTAGCGCCTTGTCCATATTCAATTTTTCTACTTTTTTTTCATCCGCTTCTTCTGACAAGAAATGATATGCTGCAGATAAACGCACTAAAACACCTATATTGTTTGGAAAAGTGTTATTTAATTTTTGAAGTGGAATAATTGTTTCTTTGAAATTCAAATTATCGAAATCAATATCAATCTTACTAAAATCTTGCGCATATAAAGCACTTGCTCCTAAAAAAAGAAAAAATAATTGGATATTCTTAATCAAAATATTACTTAAGGGTAAAATGATAAAAATACTGGCTGATGATCTGAGATTCTATCAGCAACAGTGCTTGGAACAGTCGCAGTTTCATCTGGAGTAGCAATCACACCCATTGTTACTGTTGCTTCATATTGAAATAGAGGTGTATTAATTATTATATGATCAAAATGTGCTGGATCATATGAGCTTGTCCAACCCTGCCATGAATATCCACTGCTTGGACCAGTCAAAATGGATTCATCAACCATGACAAAGCTTTGGGATGAAGCAATGTTAGTATCAGTAAAAGGGCTAATGGTTGGATTAGCAATAGATTGATCTCCTACATTATTAAAATCACCTGCAATAATAACATTGTCAGTTGACCTATTATTAATTATATAATCAGTTAAGAGAAGGCTAGCATGATGTCTTCTGGTAGTCTCATCCGAAGAATCATTACTGTCATACGTATCATCTCCGCAACACTTATAATGAACATCAATAACATATAAATCCATTGATTTAGTACCATCTGTCCACGTTATATAATTCTCCATTGGCGGACGACTAGCAAATTGATATTGTGCATTATTTTCATAGTCTGAATCACCATCATCGCTATTTGGAGTATTTGCCCAAAGTTCATTCTTTGAATTAAAAGTGATGGTGTTATTTTTATATACTAAAGCAAAACCTAAATTTCCTGACTCTTCATCAACGACATAAGAATAGTCATTCATTGAATTGACCATACTAATGAGTTCAGATTCACTTGAGATTTCCTGTAATAAGTATATATCAGCATTCCATGCTTCTAATAAACTCTTAACATAGCTTTTTGTAGTGCTATGTTGTGGAAATTGTCTAATATTCCATGTAACAATTTCTATTTGACTTAATTGATCTAGATTAGTTGCATTTGGAAAATCATAAGGATCAGTTCCATCGCCAGGATCAGTTCCATCGCCAGGATCAGTTGGAGAAGAACTTCCACCGCCGCAAGCAAAGATTGCTAACAATAAGAAAATGAATAATCTATTCATGGGTTGAGCCATAGATATAATTTACTAATAAAGTTCCGACTTGTCCTAAGCTTTGTGGTGAACAATTCTCTGGAGTATCATATTGAGTATGCCAATAATTATAAAACATATTTGGATATTGAAAATCAATAATATCAATTGCTGGTATTTGTGCTACCTCCCATAAAGGAACATGATCATCATAAATTTCATTTTCAATTTTCTTTTTAAAAGCAGGCAATGATAGATCTTCTGCTAAACTCCATATTTCTTTTACCTTATCTGGAGCAATGCTATATGAGATTCCTTCAATAGGTATAGTCAGATTTTTATCTCCAACCATGTCAACAATAATTGCAAAATCTGGTTTTTTAATAGGAAGGTTTTCAGCAAAGAATCTTGATCCAAGAGCAAATGTTTCTGGTTGTCCTACAATACCCCCATCTTCAGCATCAAAAAATACAATATCAACACCAATATCTGGATTGTTAACTGAAAGGATTTCAGACAATTGCATAAGAACTGCTGTACCGCTTGCTCCATCATTGGCTCCAAGCACTGGCAAACTCTGCTTCTCTAGAGATTCATCTTGATCTGATAAAGCTCTTGTATCCCAATGTGCACCAATTAAAAGACGGTAGTTTGCTTCTTGATTAAATTGGATAATAAAATTTTTACCATCTCTTTCTGTATTTGTAATGGGTTCTGTATAAACGAATTCTTGGATAATAAGATTTTCTGATAAATCACTTAAAAAATTGTTTAAATAATTGCTGAAATCAATGGACCCATCAGAACCTGGGTTTCTTGGACCAAATTCACATTGTTGTTCTAAATATGTAAATGCTTGGTTAGAATCAAAAACAGGTATATTGACAGACTGTTTTGATTTTTCTGTGGTACAGCTAAATAAAAATAAAACTAAAACTAATATTTTTTTCATTTTATCCTCTAATTGCTACATTAAGGTTCACTCCAAAATCACGATCAATTCTACGTCCTGTTAATCTAGTATCATTTTCACGATATTCATAAAATAAGCTACCAGAAACATCGTCGGTTAATGAGTAAGTGACACGTAATACGCTCTTCATTGTATTAGTAAAGTTTTGTTCAGCAAAATTAATCTTATCTTTTGATCCTTCTTCTTTCTTCTGACTGATATCAAAATTTAAAGTGATATTCATATTATTTTTTAAGTATACATTCCTTTCTGTAAATGGCAATGAGAATCTAATACCTTTAGAAAAATTATAGGTGATACTAGCTAATATGCTATTATCAGAAATATAGGTTAGGCCATTTGCAACCTCATCTAAAGTATGAGTAATATTAGTTCTGACATTTGTTGATATACCATTTTTGAAAGAAGTGGTAATACCTAAGAGCGGTGTAAAGCTACGAGAAGTACGTGAAAACTGTCTATTTTCATCATTATCATTTGCAAATGAGGATATACTAAACAGATCAATTGCACCAATACTGTCATCATTAAATTTCCAGGATAAATTCTCTTTTCCGCTAAACGAATGTTCTAAAGAAAGAGAATTAACATAAGGAGATATGAACTTAATCTTTTCTAAGCCTCCTACACGTAAAGACCAATTAGAAAAAGGTACACCCTTTGATAACTTGTTACCATATGCAAGGTAATCTCTGCTGATAGATCTTGTATCAATATTATAACCATTAATATTGGATGAAATACTTTCAGAAAAAGATATATTTAAAGACGTACTCGGGTTAAAACGTACTCCCGTTCTAATTGATAATGATTTTTTGATATCTTCTGCTCCTGTATTAAGACCTATTTCTGGTGCATTCTCTAATTCATGATCACTACTTAGTCCAAATCTATAACTCAAAGGAATATCGCCTATAACACCATTACCCGTTCTATTTGTATTGTTAGTGATAGAAAAACTTAAAGGTTCTATTTTTTTTGACATCTGATAAATTCGTTCCATAATAAAACTATTTTCTATTGCTCTATTTTTCTTTTTCTGCTCAGATTTATCTAATTCAAGATCTTTATTGCTATCTTTATCTTCAGCTTCAATATCACTACCTCTGGAAAGGCCTGCTGGTGCAGATCTTGATCTGGTTGTTGTTGGAGTTGGCGCTTTTCTTTTAGAAGCTGGAGTATAAAATGTCTCAATAATCTCTGTCCCTGATAATGCAAAATTAATGCCTGTGTTCTTAACAGCAGATATATTTGCTCCATTAATCACGCTAGATAAAGGCTTATTCCATGAATAATTTGTGTTGTAAGTAAAATTTGGTTTAAACCAACTCAACCATTGAGGATTAAATGTAGATCCAAAAGATTCTGTGCTATTTACGACTCTTCCTATTTTCAAATTATTTAATACTTCTTCCCTATATTCAGACATATCACTTTTAATGTTTTTATTATATGTAAACTGCGTATTATCAAATACCTTATAATTAATACTAAACTTTCTATCTAAACCTAAATTAAAATCATCAATCAACTCTGGATTAGCCCTTGATTGCTTTTCTGTTGAATTGCGATTAATTCTTATTCCTGTAGCAAATGATGTTGGGGTATAAAAAAACTTAGTTTCACCAATCTTTTCTCCAACAACTGGCACCTTTGACATCCATTTAAATGCTTCAATATAGTTATCACTAGGAAATCTGAGATTATAATCAACATTTGTGGTTAATCTCTGGGTATCTACTGATTCCATAATCTCATCAGATCTATTTTGATTGGACATATTGAATGATGCGCTAAGATTGTCAATTGTATATTTAACGAAAGGATTTTCTGATTTAATTTGCTTTGATATCTTTCCGTTCAAAGAAATTGTAGATGACTTTACTAGTATAGAGTCTGGTGTTGCCCCATTAGTTCTGATATCAGTTCCTGGGAAAAATTTTGGTGCATTATTTTGCATGTTATAAGTCATATTAACTGGAAAAGAAATACCAAATCTTTGAGGGAATAAACTGCCCATTTGCATATTATTTGTAAAAATAAGATTTTCAGTTGTGGTGTTTGTTCCTACTCTTTCTTGAAGAATGTGAAAATCTGCATCTTTTTTACTATAAGAGATAGAGCTCTTATTAAAGTCAGATAAATTAAATTCAGATTTTAATCTTACTGCTGTTCCATCTTCTTTTTTTACTCCACTCAAACGAAGTTCATCCAACCAGATCTCACCTGTAATTGGATGATCGGTATTATTTTCAACTCCCACAATAAAGTATTGCAATCTTGATAATGAAGGTCGACCTACAATCTCAACTTTTTTATACTCTTGATTATTATCGTCAATAAATTGATATCTTTTATATTCTAATGAATCAGTGAAGGTATCGTTGGCATTAATCTTTTCAATAGATTCTTCATCTATATTTTTTAAACTGGTTAACCAATTTAGGTCAAGGTCTACAGCATTCCTTTGTTCATCTTCATCCCAACCATCATACACTGGTTTCGTGAGTTTATAATATTCATCTCCAGTACCAAATTTGATAAAAAACTGTAAATCAGTATTACTATTTGATGCATTTTCACTATCACCATAAACAAACATTTTCATTTGATCATACATCAAAAAGCTTTGTCCTTTTTTAGATGTCATAGAAGATAAAATTTTCTTTGCTGCTCCTTTGAAGTCTGGATTTAAATTATCAAACTTGAGCACTAAAGACTGCTCTTTGGATCGTATCTTATTGATTTGATCATACTCACCAAAAACACCCTTAGGAGGGATATAATCAGGATTATCTTCATCGTTCACTACTGTCACTAAAAATGTACTATCTTGTACGGCATAGTCATCTTGGTCTACAAGAGATGTCCCCATCTCCTCCCATGCATTTCCTACAAGTTCAATCTTTGCAATCTCTAATTGTGAGGGTTTGTCAATTCCAGATACTACAAGCCTTACATACTTAATTTCGCTAAGTGTAATATCTTGTACTTTAGCAAAATGACTTAAAGGTATTCTTATTAATTTCCAACCTGTCTCAGTACCATTTACTATAGTAGAACCAGCAACATATGTACTGTCATCTAAAGAAATAGTTTTTGTAAAATAATCATTTGCCCTATCTAAGAAACCTGATTGATCTAAATCTTCACTATCAGGATATTTACCTCCAGCCTGAATTCTATCGCCAGTACCATTTCCTTCTGTACCATTAACCTTTGTATAGTCTGAACTACCTTCAAAATAATCCCAATTATCGCCATTTGGGTCATTAGCATCTACGTCAGATGAAGAATTAATAATTGATATTTCCCCACTAGATAAGTAGTCTTGATAAGTTAGTCCATCTTCTTGATTCAAACAATCTCCCCATCCATCTTCAAAATTATCAAAACAACCATCGAGCCCTGTATCTTCACTATCTTCTAAGAATCCATTACCAAGAGCCAATCCTGCATCTGGAACATCTTCGTTATTCAGAGTTCCATTATTATTATAGTCTTCACTAATTTTACCTAAATCTACTGTTAAATTACCTTCATCTCCACGTAACCAAATTTCAAAAAATCTGCTTCTAGTTTGATCATAGTCAGAGATAAACATTGGAGTAATCACACCAGCCCATATAGAATCAGGATCTACGGTTTCTTGATATTCTTTTGGTTCAAAATCTAAAACTAAAATATCTGTAGTAAGATTTTGTGCTCTTTGCGATGTAGAAATATTCGGCCAAATATTATTTGTTAATACTTGCGAATAAGGATTGTACCAATACATTCTTGCTCGATTTCTTTGATCAAAAGATTGATTAGTATCAAGATTTAATGGAGCGGAAGAAATATTCCAAAATCTTCTCAATATTGATGGATTTGTAACACGTTTTGATCCCTCAAAGTCATCAATATAAGCTACTCCATCACTGTCTCCAGTAGCAGAGTTAGATATCGCATTCGGGTTAGGCAATACTTGTGCGATTTCTCCTTCTAAAGTAAACCTAGATAACTTTTCAGCATTAAAAATATCAAGATTATTTAGAGATGCAGATAAATTTTCTAAATCCTTCTCATAACGACCATTAATATCCCAAATAAAATTTCGGATTGGTTCAAAGCCTACTTCTACTTTTTTATTAACAATATCCTGATTATAATAAAGAGCTGTCATTCCTAAAAATGAATTTTTATCGAAATCAATTTGTGCACGAGAACCAACCATAATTTTTCTATCAAACGTCACTAGGTCATGCTTATCATATACAATTTCTAAATCACTATTTGGGTCAATACTCCCAGTAAGCATTATCATACCAGAAAAGTAATCAATCTGATAATCTTGACCTCTTTCAAGTTTCTCTCCATTAGAATAAATCTCTTCACTTCCTTCTACTAATGTAAATCCTAGATTAATAGTAGACTTTGGATTGATATAATTTGCTGCAATGGTAAAACGAGAATCTCCTGTATATTCCGTACGATTAGTGCTCGTATACATTTTACCCTGTTGGAGTAAAGGATCTAATGTTGAATTATCATTTCCACCTTCTAAATTATTACTTGAAGCAAAAGGTAGTAGTGCAGGTAGATGCACTTCCCCTGTTTTCAAATTCACAATATTAGGATTGTTAAAATCAATAATTTCATCTGGTGAAGATGCACCGGCTTGATTAAGATTATCTAATCCAAATAAGTTTAAGAATGTGGCGCCACTGCTTGTCCTATCGCTCACAGGTGTAGAAAAATTATCTAAAATTCTAACTTCTAAGCTAGTTTGATCAATATTAGTTGCTCCAAGAGAATAGACATTCTTAAACATAAGATCCCATGTTGGATGATTAGGGTGTGATGACTGTGCTTTTAACATCTTTAATACTAAGGCGGTATTGTCATCATCTCCAATATTTGCTCCAATCTTTAAAACAACTTCTCCTGTTATTCTATTTGCCAATTCAAAATGCGTACCTATAATTTCATTTTGAAGAGTATTTTGCATTCTTATAAATCCTAAATCTTCGTTAACAGTATAGTCGGAGCCTCGCTCTAGCTTAATAAATGCTCCTTCTTTGCTACTATCATTATAAAGGGTGGTATCATTAGGGTCAATATATGCTGTTCCTGGATCTGCTTGTGGATTGTTAGATGAATCAATTTTATAAAGCTCAAAATTTCTTACTACTAGATTACCAATACTATGTAATCCGTTATTTAAAGGATAATAAGAGGGTAAATCTACTTGAAATCCGCTATCTGGTATTATATCAGAAGAACCATTTCTAAACCATTCATGTACAAAGAAATATAGATTTTTTCTATACTCATAATCTTCTATCAGGTTTTCTCTTACTTCAGAAGTACCTTTATATTTTTCAGATTGCTTCTTAGTTCTCTCTAATGACGCTATGGTCGTAATATTCAATGGCCCTAACTGTGAAAGAGCTTTAATGCCAAAAAGCCCTTTATTTTGTCCTGAAAATGTAACAAACTCAGTAGAAGGCAATGCAAGGGAGATATTACCTAGTTCTAGTCTTTGTAAAATGTCATCTTCATCTCCAGCATAATCAACACGAATGGTATTCTCCCAGTCAAAATCTCTTTCAGAGTTTTGGTCTAAAGATACGGTAATCCTTTCGCCAACATTTCCTTGAACATTTAATTGTTGTTTTTGGTCAAATTTAAAATTGGTTTTTTCCTGCTCCTTATAAGACGATCTTACTAGTTCTTGATCTTGATTGACTAATTTACCAGATATATTAATATTACCTTGTACTCGTAATGATGCTCTCCCTAATCCTCCTAAATCAAAATCAGCAACCTCTAAATATCTTCCTTTATTGCTAGCAATTGTAGTATCTGAAGCAGATAAGCTAAAAGGTGCGTGAAAATTATATTGTTGATTAATTGCATATAAATCTTTTAAATAATTATCTAATGAAGAAATATATGGGATGAAATTATTGCGGTTGAAAGTGGATTGACTAATTTCAATCAGGTTAGAATCAAAATCTAAGCTAACATTATACTTTTTTAAAGATTGGTTAGTATTAAAAATTCCTATTGGATAATTAGATAAGTCACTCAAACAAAAGTTGGCTGTTTGCTTATTAAAAAAAGGATTAGTAACAATGCTTTTTTCATAGGGATTCTCAACACCCATAACTTGAGATAAAAATAAAAAAATAGTGGATAGATAAATTTTACGCATTCATTAATTTTTTTATTGTATATGCAAATTTTTGAATTGCAATTGCACGATGACTGATTTTATTTTTTTCTTCTAAGCTCATATTTCCTAAAGATATATTTTGTTCTGAAGCATAAAAGATTGGGTCATAACCAAATCCTGAATCTCCTTGCTTCTCTTCTAATATTCTACCCTCTAAACACCCTTCTACAAAAAAATCATTTATTCCATCTACATAAGTAACCACTGTTTTAAATCTAGCTGTTCTTTGTGAAAAAGGTACGCCTTCCATATTTTTTATCAATTTATTCATATTATCTTCATAGGTAGCATTTTCTCCAGCATATCTGGCAGTATAAATACCAGGATCTCCCATTAAATGGTCTACTTCTAATATTGTATCATCTGCCATAGATGGAATCTTAGTATGATTAAACGCTACCCTTGATTTGATAAACGAATTTTCTATGATAGAAGTTCCGTCTTCTTTTATATCTTCTATATCAGGAAAATCGCTTAATGAATAAATCTTATCAAAGAAAGGTTGAATTGTAGTAATAATTTCAGATATTTTATGTTTATTCGAAGAAGAAATAATAATATTTTTCATTTCTGAAACTAATAAATATTTATGTGTTTTTTAAATAACTTATAATGTGTAGTTTTTTACGCTTTTTTAAGGCTCGATAGCTCAGTTGGTAGAGCAGAGGACTGAAAATCCTTGTGTCGGGGGTTCAATTCCCTCTCGAGCCACACTTTTATTATAGGGGGATATTAAATGGATTTAATACAAATTATACTACTAATAATACTGATACTGTTTTTGGTATTTATTCTATCATTTTTCAGAACACCTAAAATTTATAATTTTAAGCAGGAACAATTTGTTGAAAGTGATATGGAGACTGTTTTTGAATTTTTCTCTAGACCAGAGAATTTGGAGAAAATTACTCCTCCTACTATGAGCTTTAACATTATGACACCTAGACCTATAGAAATGAAAGAAGGATCTATCATTGATTATACGGTCAAGATTTTTGGAATACCAACAAGGTGGAGAACTATAATTACAAGCTATAAAAAAAATGAATCTTTTGTAGACGAACAACTAAAAGGTCCTTATAGTTATTGGCATCATAAACATTCATTTGAACCGGTAGAAGGTGGAATAAATATTATAGATGAAATCAATTATGTACTCCCCTTAGAAGCGTTTAGAAGTATTGTACATGCTTTATTTATTCTACCTCAATTGAAAAAAATCTTTACCTTTAGGTTTCAGATTATTCAAGATAAATTCAACTAGAAACCTTTATTAAACATGATTAAATATATCCTATCGCATACTAATGTTGCTATTAACTATTTTGGTTTCTCAATAGTATGGTTTTGTTGTATTTATAGTGGAGCTCAAGGTGAGAAAGCTCTTGCATTAATACCAACTCTTATATTTTTATGTCTACACTTTATGATTGTTACCAATCATCTTAAAGAAGAAATTCAATTAATATTGATAGCAATCTTAATGGGAATAATTGTCGATTCCAGTTTTTCTTTTTTTGGGGTTGTTGAATATAATGGTAATATAAAATCTATTCCTTATCTAGAACATCTAGCTCCAATATGGATATTATGCATGTGGGCAGGATTTGCAGCTCAGATTAATCATGTTATGAGTCGACTAAGAGGGAAATATCTTCTTATTGGATTTTATGGAATGCTAGCTCCATTAGCTTACATGGCTGGTGAAACAATTAAGGCAGCTTCTATTGCTGATGGAGATATTAACTATGTAATCATCAGTATTAGTTGGGCTATTAGCTTGATTCTATTATTTAAAATATCTGAATATTTAATGGCAAAATAAATATGGAAAAATATGCAATCAAACTACTGTTTATTCTCTTAGTAGTAAGCTGTGCAAGTAAAAAAGTTATTGAACCAGAAAGCATAGTAAGTAATATTCCTGAAGACTGGTCAATTATCACTCCAGTAACAATTAACATTTCAGATATATGGTGGAATGAATTTCAAGATGAAAAATTAAATCAATTTTTAAATCAATTTTTGGAACAAAACATTAACTTAGAACAGGCCATGCTCAATACAAGAGTTGCAAAACAGGTATCTGTAATTTCAACTTCCAATGTTTTTCCATCTATTGCAATTAGCGCTAGCGGATCAGAATCTGAACAAAATACAGCTGGCTTTCCTTCAATCTTTAGTTCTTTCTTCGGGAATCAGGATGATGAAATAACAACGTTTACACAAGAAAATTATAATCTATCATTAAGTACGCAGTGGGAAATTGATTTATGGGGTAAAATGAGGCAAGGAAGGCTTGCAGGAAAACAACAATATCTATCTGCAAAATACAATTATACCTATTATCAATTTTCTCTAACATCTGAAGCTACAAAACTCTACTTCTCAATTATAGAAGCAAAACAATTAACAGAAAATGCTGAACAAAAATATAATAATGCGAAAATTATTTTTGACCTATATACAAGCCGATATGATAAAGGCGTTATATCATTAAAAGCATTACAACAATCAGAAATGATATTAAATCTTGCAAAAAGTGATTTAGAAAATAAAAAAAGTATTGCTACTTCTCTTGTTCGTCAAGGAAAGGTTCTGATAAAAGAATATCCAAATTTAACATTGGATACAGGAAAATATTTTCCGCAATCTCTTCCAAATATACCGCAAGTTTTACCAGCTGATATCGTAAAAAGACGTCCTGACCTAATCGCATCGCAGTATAACTTACTGGCATCTAAGGCGCTCAACAAACAGGCAATGCGATCACTATATCCTTCATTCAGTTTAGTGGGATCAACAGGAGCATCAAGCAATGTTCAAGATTTATTAAATGATGATTTCAGCGTTTGGAGTAATGGCGTTAATTTATTTGCACCTATTTTTAATGCT
>MDSV01011881.1_pt1 | contig 14192 bp, 10 predicted proteins | sample 810851 | NCBI WGS metagenome assembly MDSV01 (sample SAMN05326640, study PRJNA326480) | marine metagenome | isolation source: seawater | place: Atlantic Ocean: North East | collected 2012 | reverse complement strand
GGGCTTTTTCTTTTTTGCCTAATTTTTTCTTTAAATTGTAAATTAAAGATTTTTTACCAATGTACTTTTTTCCAGTTGGTAAGTGAGTTGTTTGATAAATAAAACCGAATGCTCCTTTAGGAAGGTCAACGATTTCATTAATTTGATTGTCTAAGTAATACCACATAATAATTAATGTATGAAAAGGATTTTAGGAATCCCAACGAATTATAAAAGTAGTGTCTGTTTCATTACTTGTTCTTATAGGTTGTCCTAATTTACCAACTACTAATAAATCATTATCTTCATTATATAAACCAATTGTTGTAACATAAGGTTTAAAATTAGAACTTGTAGCAAAACCTGCTAGTTCTTGTTCTTGAGATGATATTCTTTTTCTTGCTGTTGTATTTAAGGTATCATTAAATTCATGTTCTTCAACAGTACATTGATATTCATTTTCATAAATTAAATGTGAACCTTGAAATTTATATTGATATATTTCTCCTTTATCATCTGTTACATTACTATTTAGGGCGCTTAAATATCCTGGATGTGTTATCGTTGATATACCTGTTTGGTAGAATACATTTCCTATATAAGGAGAACCATTACTACTACTATAATTATTTAATACTTGTGTGTTTGTTAATGCTACATTATAAACATTTATTTGGCTCATAGAACCACTTAAACTGTTTGTTTTTCCTCCTTTATTACCTATATAAATATTAGCATCATTTTGTGTTTGTTTTTTAGTTTTATCTGTACCTGTTACAAGTGATACTGCGTCTTTAAAAATAGCCATTGTACCATCTTTAACTCTACAAGTAAAATGGGTCATTGTTCCTAAAGTAAAAGTACCATTTATTGTTGTTGTAATATGTCCATCTGCTCTACTAAAATATATTTTATTTGATGTAGCATATATTTCGAAAGGATATTGTGGTTGAGATGGTACATCTAAAGTTTGATGTGAACCTGTAGTTGTAGGTGATTTCGCTAATCCTGTTGGGTTTTGGTTTGAAGGGACTATTGTTTTTGTTGTACTTTTTGAAATTAAATATGAAGTCTCTTCTGCCGATTGAGATATATTTGCCCAAAAACTAACAGTAAAATCATCTCCTGGATTAAAATTATAATTTTCATTATTTCCTACTCTTATTTCTGTTGTTTTATCAAAATCTATACCTGGAAAAGATCCATTAAAAAGGGTTCTTTCTGAAAAATTAGCATTAGTGTATTGAAGTAAATTAAAGTAGTAACTATCATCATATTCATCTCCAAATTCAGGAGTGTTATAATGGGTTAAAGAATTTACTCTTGTTTGTCCCCCTCTATAAAAAGGATATGTTGTTCTTTGATGTGCATTTAATTTGGGATATCCCTCATAAACATTTAAGTCGTATCTTTTAAAACCATTTACTGGACCTATATTTAAAATATTAGGTTCAATATCTGTGATATAATCATCTACATTAGTATTTTCTAACATAAGATTACCATTTGAGTCGTCTACTATTTGATATTTACTAGATGAAAAATAAACAGATCCTGGTTTTATTTCAAAACCGTATAATCCTGTTGGGGTTGAGATTATATTTGCTTCTTTATATAATACTCTTTTTTGATAAACATAATGAGAATTACCTAACTTATTAGAAACATCTCTTTTATAATTTTTATAAAAAGTATTATCTAATTGTCTATATTTTATTATGTTTTTAGTATCTCCCCCATAAGCAGCACTAGTTGAGCTATAAAGAGATATTGATTCTGAAGTCCAAGAAGAAGAATAAGGTGCTATAGAAGAAGAGATAGCATTTGCGTGAGTAAAGTCGTATTGTTTATGTGCATTAAAAGGAATTACTGCATAATCTTGGGCTGTAAATTTTTTGTATACTTCTGACATTCAGATGACATTTTAGTAGTCTAATTTAACTCTAATAAGTGCTTCTTTTGTAAAATCTTTAACAACAGGTTGACTTAATTTTGCTACTGCTACTAAATCTCCTGAATCATTATATAATCCTACAGTTGTAATATAAGTAGTTGGGTTATCTATCATAGAAGTAAAAGATACATTACCTTGTTGATCTACATATGAAGGGTTAGTAGTATAATTAAATTCATTATTTTTTGCTCTTGTAAAGTAATATTGTGAACTTACTTTTTCTTCACTATCTATAATAAAATAATTTCCCCCAAGAGTATCTCCTGTTCCCTGAGCATTAAATCCATCTGGGTTTCCTGATATGCAATCAAATAATCTTCTAGCGTTTTGCCCATCTGTATTAGATGCTGTTATTTCTGTTAATGAATCTGCTCCATTTAATCCAAATCTACTATCTCTTATAGCATCAGCATTTAAAACCATAAATCCACTATCAGGGTAAAATAAACCATATGAACCACTACCTCCTCCTTGTAATTGATTTAAACTAGTACCTAACATTACACCATCTGAACCTGATACAACATTAAATTGTCTACCTGCGTTTGTTACTACTGAAGATCCTGTTGTTGTTAATGAATCATCTGTAAGAAATAAAAAATTATTTCCACTTCCACTTATTTTTAGATTTAAAGTACCTGGTTTTAAATTATGTTTATATCTTGATCTATTAATATTAATTACAAAAATACTTTCAGGAGTATGTCCATTAAATGAAAAGAATGAATTTTCATCTCCATATACTAATTGACGATATTGACTATAAATGTTAGCAGATGGACTTTTTCCATAAGCCCCTACATCATTTGTAAAATCTAAAGATCCTGAACCATGTCTATGTCCATATGCTATAGAGTATTGGACATTAGAGGATCCAGTAGCATTAGCAACAGAATTATACACATTTATATAATGGGCTCCTGATGCTGTAGCTGATCCATATGCTACTTGTGATGATGTGAATTGTGTTGTTAAATTATTTGTGTTATTAGCCCAGGTAGATGTTACTAATCTTTGAGTATCATTTACTATGTCTGAGTCTGCATATTGGTATAATCCTGCCATTTTTATTTTATTTTATTATGCTAATGAGATTCCTGTTTCACCTTGAGTTGCTGCTTGTGCTATTACTTCCTTAGAAATTTCAACTGGAATAGTTACTCTAGCTCCTGAATCTACACCTTCTATAGTGACTGTTGTTAATAATTTTGTGTTTGTTCCAAATAAGGAAGTACTATTTAAAGCTGATAATTTAATAGTAGTTCCCATTACTGCTTCACTTACTTTAGTTGAGGTATAAGGTCTTAAAGATCTCATTTGTTTTCCTTTACCTGGTAAACCTGATCCTACAAATGAAGTTAATAATCTTCTATCTGCTATTGTAGCTATGTATCCATTTGTTTCTTGCATACTAGTAGCTCCAGCGAAATTTAACGTTGTTGGGTTTATTGTTGTTGAAGCTCCTATAGTTAATGTAACTTTTGATACATTAGCAGTTACAATAGGTAATTTAGAAGTTCCTCTTGGTAATGTAATTAATTTATGAAGCATCATATTATTTTCATCTGGAAATGCTTCTAAAAGAGGCATGTTTTCAATTGCTTCTCCTGCATATTGAGTTCCATTTGGGTGTGCTTCATTAAATAAAGTATAATCTATTTCATCATCACCTAAAGCGAATTGAGTAATTCTAAAACTACCATCATTACGAGCAAGTAATTCACGGCCTCTTTTTGTTAAAATTGCATCTACTGTGATGCTACTGTTGTCTAAATATCCCATTGTTATTGTGTTTTGTTATAAATATAAATTATTTTAAAAAATATGAATTTATTTTAATAAGCATCATTATCTGGCATTCTCCTATCAGGAGATCTACCATCTCCTCTTTTTCTTGTTCCCTTTGATTGATTAGGTCTTTTACTTACTTTATATTTTGTTGTTTTATTTACTAATCCTGCTTTTTCTAAATAGTAATTTAAGTTATCTTTAACATTTTGGTGTGTTTGTTCAGGTACTACTACAAATCCTTTTTCTCCTAATCCATCATATAATTCACTTTCTTTATCTAAATCTAAAATTACTGTAGGTTCTATTCTTAATACACTTAATTGATGACTTGAGAAAGGATAAAAATAAGAACATGAATAAGTTCTTTGAGTTTCTACTGGTCCTGTATCAAAATATTGTTCATAATGATATGTGTTTACTGCGTAAGATGAAGCTGTTAAAGTTGATCTAAAATATCTGTCTCCTCTTAATTCTGTGACTGTTATAGGTCCATTATATTGATGGCTTGAGGGGCCATTGTCTACTTCCCAATTATCCAAAAAGGCATCATATTGGGCACTAACTCTATTACCTCCAACTGAAAAAGATGATGTTGATTCTATGTGCCCACTACTTGAATAGTGAGGGTAATTTATTTCCATAGTACCTATAGATTCTTGTCCATTATTAGGCCAACCATGTACCCCCCTCATAAAAGTAACAAAGAATTTATTTCTTTGAGTTGCTATCTCCCAATATACAATATCATCATAAAAAGCAGCTATACTTCCTGAATTTCTTAATATTTTATATATTCCTTGGTTTAAAATTGCCATAATTTATTTTTTATTACCCAGCAGATCCTGCATCTCCTGGGTCGGATGCTGCAGTATTATTTGCATTTACTGGTCCTGTGCTACCACCTCCTGTGTCACCAAGAACAGCTACTCCAACAGCTATATTTATTTCTTCTTCTAATTGAATATTAGTATTAATAGAAGCTGTACATGGTATTAATTCATTACCTAATGTTTTCATATTAACATCTCCCTTATATCTATTTAATTCTGAAGGGAAATCTCCTACAAATTTAAATGGATTAGGGTGGGCAGGTATAATTGTATGTGATTGAGTTGTTAATACTCCTAATACAAGATCTATACTTTCAGAAAGGATTGGTGCATTAGTCATATCCTGAAACATAGAAGCACTAGAACAAGCTGCATGTCCAAAACCAAACAATCCCATTGATGATGTGACTCCCTGATAAGACGCAGATCCATAATGTAGAGTTAATCCATTTCCTATATTACCCCCCATAGGACTTCCTCCTGCCCCTTTATGTTCTCTAACTCCATAACCCCCAAATACTCCATCTTCCATTCCATACTCATTAGCAGTATATTCATAAAGTTTCATTAAAGAACCTTGATTAAATTTTACAAAATGTTGAGGTTTAAGATTATTTTGAACTGCAAAGTCTAACAATTTTGTATGTACTCTTGAAAATTCTGGTAAATCTCTTTGAACCATACGTCTAAAAGCTATGGGGTTCATGTTAGCTTTATCTATAATTTCAACTTCATCTGTGTCTAAATCTATTAATAATATTCTATCAATAGATACATAACTATGACCTGTTAATATTACTCTAGAATCATCTTCATCATCAGCTCCAATTAATGTATTTCCTAAATATACTGCTGCTACCTTGTTTTCTACTACAGGATTTTTACCATAAGTAATATCATTAGCATTGTAATAATTTATAAATCGTCCTTTTAATTTTGAACCTTCATAACGGGGATTTTTCCACCCCGCTAAATCTAGCACAGAATCATCAAACTCTACATCAAAACTTTTTGTTACTGTCATTTTTTAAAATTCAAATTCTTTTCCTTTATCTAAACTTCTATAATAAATACTTGATACTCTACCTTTTGTAGCATTTCCTAATAAAATATTAGATTTATGTGCTACATAATTATCTGGTTTTGTAGAAAGAAAAGGTTTTATAGGTGCTTGAGATCCTTCTTGGTTATTTATACTTAAATAAGTACTATGAACATCTAAAGTACCATTAGTTCCTTGTTCATTTCTTCTACCTGTTGTGCTATCTGTTGTAAATAATAAATTATTTGTACTAACAGCTGATGAGGAAGCAAAGGAATATAATTCATCTATTTTTTCTCCTTGTACATCAATATTAAAAGTATTATAAGACCCACTAACCATTGTTCCAAACCACATATCTCCTTTACCATAATTTACAATTGGTAATTCTCTAGCAAATTTAGTTCTTTCTAAATAGTGAGGTTCAATCAATAATCCTGTTTTTGTATTTGCTTTGAAAGGTACCCACTGTTCTATTAATTTAAATAATGTATGATCTACATACTGTATTAATTTTACATAATCCCAATAATTATATTTAAGTTCTACTTTATTAAAATAAATATCTCTTATGGTTTTTAAATCTTCATAATTTGAGGCCGTTTGGGCTGAGGGTAAAGGTGAACCTATATAATCATCTAACCTAAAAGCTCCTAAAGTATAGACTATATCTTCATTTATTTCTGTTGTTGGGGAAAAGAATATTCCTAAATCTTCAAAATCTTGAGGTTGTCTATCTAATGTTGAGACTTCAGAACTTATAGTAGTTGATAATATATTATCATCAATAGTACCTGTGTCTATTCTTACTTTTTCACTTGTTGCTGAAATACCAACTGAATCAGGGGTTATATGGTGGTGAGTTTCTACTACTTCTTCCCAAGTTGTTGTAGCAGTAGAATTTGCTGATGTAAACCAATTTTCTAAAGAAGCTGATAGAGCTGTTATGTGGGTATTTCCTGGAGCATGGTTTTCTAAAGATCTTTTGTCGTTACTTCCTAAAGGTAATCTTATTACTACATTTGTAAGAGATGATGATATTGTATTCCCCGCATACATAAAAGGTTCAAGTGCATGTTTTTTCAGAGTATTATCAGATAATACTTCTCCCCAATGGCATTTTAATTCTTGAATAGAACCTGAATAAAATCTTCCTCCTGCAAATATATAATCTCCTCCTGCCCCTGAATTTAATCCAAAATTATTTGCATATGTGTTAGCGCCCCAAGATCCTACAGTTTTATATATATTTTTATTAAAATTTGATTTATATGCCCCAAAATATACATTTGTTCCTTCTCCCGCTAAGTGGATATTCCAAAAACTATCATCATATAGGGGAAAGTATGTTGTAGATGCTCTTACTGTACCTGCTTGTTCTAGGTTTAATCTTGCAAATGTTGTATTATCTCCCTCTTCATATACATCTATACCTGATGAAGATGCCTCAATTGTAAGTTGTAATCCCCCTCCATGAGCTACTGAATTTCCTATACTTAAAGCTATTTGTTTATTAGATGTAACTCTTTCAGGTTTGATTCTTAATTGAGCTGTTTTTTGGCTTCTACCTGCTATATTAGTTCCTGACCAAGGAAATCTTACTAAATGGTTAGTTCCTGCACTTCCCCTTAAGGCTAATCCTGATTTTTCATATTTAAAGGTTTTATAATCAGTATCTAGATTAAAGTTTTTTACAGGTCCCCCATATTCTTTTACATTTAATAAAGTTGCTGGTACTCCATAACAACTCATTAATGCTCTTAATCCTCTTTCTGTTCCTTTTGTTTTTAATAAATGGGGAGCATTATGATATAATCTTTTCCAAATATTTTTTGTTATATCTTCTTTAGGAATAGAACCTATATCTAATGGAGTACCATCAGCATAAGAAGCTGTTACTAATGTTTGGTTTGTTGGACTATCATAATAAGCACTTCCTGAAGATCCTTCTCCTAATATATATTCTATTAAATTAGTATTTTCAAATTGATCAAAAGTATCTAAACCTAAACTTTTTAAAGTAAAGGCAACTAAATCTCTTGATACCCCTCTTAAATGATGAGTATTATTTATTTCTGTTAAGTGTTTTATATGGATCCATATTTGATCAAAATGTTGACCCATCATATTAACGAATAATTTTGACTGATCATTAGCAGGATTGTCTCTTATATGAGAAGGTAATAAATATTCTAAATTATTTTGGTTTTGTTTATCAAATAATGAAGCAGAATATAATTGTCCTCCATAAAAAGGAGTTAAATCATTGTCATTACCTAACCATGTTTGGACTTCAGAAGAAGTTACAGGATATAAATTATAAGGAGTAGTGGTTGTTTCTTTAGGCCAAGCATATGTTCCTGAAGTAAAATAAAGAAATTGTTCATATCCATCAAATCCTTTTATTAGTACTTGTTTTTTATCTACTATTTCTTGTTTTTGTTTTGTAACAAAAGTTGAAGCAGATGTAGGTCCAGTAATATTATTTATATTATTTAAATCTGTATTATATAATTCTATTAATTTTATTTTATATTCGAAGTTTTTTAAACGTTCGGTTGCACTACTAAAATGACAAAAGTTTTCAAAATGGTAAGGTACATCTTTATCATAACCATCCCCAAAACTTTCAGTTACTGGTCTTATATATGTGTAATCTATAGCAGGTACATCTCTATGTTCTAATTTACTAAGTAAATGTTCATAAGAAGATGTTAAACTATAATTTAATATTTCATTATAATTTTTAAAAGCAGAGGGTATACTATTATTTAATCTAGTATCTATTTTAAAATTAGGACCCTGTAACCAAATGTCTGTGTCTGGTTGTTCTACTTCCCCCATATCTAATTTTATAGAAATAGGATCAGATAGTCCTTCTGCTACTGAAAAACTACTTCCTATAGTTTCTGATTGTGCTAAAGGTTCATGTAATTTAAATAATACTTCGTATTGTTTTGATCTTTTATTTAAACTTAAGTTAATACCTGTAATTAAGTTATTTTCTCCAAAATTTAATATAAAATCTTTAAAAAAAACAGAACTATTAATTTCATCAATAAATCCTCGAATATTATTTTCTAACATAGAGTTAGGTATAGAAGGAGTAGTTGTTCTTATTTCTGTTCTACTTGGGGATATTTCTTTTATAACAAATAAAGGGTCACTTGCATTAAATATTTTATGCCTATGTATATTAAAATTTAAATTATATTCACCTGTAGTATAACCATATTCAGATAATATTTTAAAAGCATCTATATTTAATTCTGTTGTGTATTCTTCTGATAAGTCTGTGGGGAAACTATATTCTGAGAAATTTAGTATGCTTTCTAATAAATTGTTTTCCCCATTATATATGTGTAATTCTACATAGTCCTCAGGTCTACCAAATTTTTTAGGTAAATTTTTAGCATTTGAAATTTCTTTAATTTCAAATATTTTATTATATTTTGTTTCTTTATAATCCATTATTCTAAAGTATATCCTTCTCTAGGGTATCTATTTTTATAAGACCATAAACGTTTAGGTATCTTAAATGTATATCTTTCTGCCGTTTTTTCATTAGGAAATAATACTCTTATATATCTGAATCCTTTTTCTCCTCTAGATCCTAATAATACTACTAAGTAGTTATCTTGTCCCTTTAATTTTCTTCTGAAGGAATATATAGTTTTACCATAATGTTCATCTTTATAATACCAATGATCTTTATTTTGTAATAATCTTGTTAAAGTTGTACTTTCAGGAGATTTTAATAGAGGACGTTTAATTGTTCCATGAGTAGATAATTCTTGTTCATCATCTGCAATACCATCCAAATTTAGATCCTCTCCTAAGGGTTGAGAAACTACTTGTACTCCTACATCTGCTTCTGGATCATCTTCTGAAGGGTCTGCAGATGGGTTTAAATCATTTATATCAAATTCAGGTATTTTTACATCTTCTATTTTATCAAAATTTGAATTTACATTTTTAAGTACTCTATCTTGAGACTGTAGTGATAATATTTGGTTTTGTAATATTTCTACTTCGTCTTCTAATCCTTCTATTATAGCATCTTTAGGATCTACAAAATTTCTTAAATAATTTCTAGATCTTATTACTAAATTTTCATGAGATTCTTTTCCTCCCCTTTTAGGAATATCAAAAAATAAATCATCATATAACCTAAATAATTTAGAAGTATCTTTTTTATCATTGTTAAGTAATTCACTAAATTCTTTATCTATTGTTTTACTTACAGCAAAAGCCCCATATGTATTCTTTTTTAATTCTATTAAATTGTCATTAACTCCTATGATTGCAAAACTATTACATACATACTCAGGTTTTATCATAGCTTCCCATTTCATACAATATCCTTCTCTATTAAAATAACATCCATGACATTTTTCATCTTTTAAGCCTGAAATATTATATGATTTAGGTAAACTTCTAGGTATGTCTGCTCCCCCTATATATTTTCTTGGGAATGTTTCTTTTAGTGGACTTTCTGCGTATTTATCATATTTACCTATACGATCTCCCCCTGCTTTAGATATTATATCATTTTGGGATCCTTCTGAAGGGGAAACATTACTATAATTAGTATTGTTTTTTGGACTTCTATTTGGTTTTTCTACTCTAATAGGACACATTATCTAACTACTTTAAAATTATATTTATCATCATATACCGTAATTCCATCGTTATTTACATGTTTGAATAATATACGATAGTATCTTTCAGGTTGAAAGCCCTTCATATATAATTTAAAATACATCCCCTCTGAATCAGCACTCATTTTTGTAAAATCATCATCAAAAGGGATAACTTCTTCTTCTGTATATGCATCTCTTATGCTATAGTAAGATGTTGTTTTAAAATATCCTACATCTAGATAATTAGAACCAGAGGTGAATTGTCTTGAAGGGTATTTGTCTCTTACATGGACTCTTATTATTGCTTCTTCATTTTGATTGTATTCTTCTTTATTTCTATATAATGATACATTTAATTCTCCACTTGTTTTGGCTAAAGAATTATAAGAGTGATTACTATCATCCCATTTAAAGACTAATCTAGGAGGATAAATAGTATGAGTATGAGATGAAAAATATTTCATTTCACCAAAACTAGTAACAGTAGATGTTTCTATTGAATCTGGTTTTTTAACTATAAAACCATTATTATATATTCCTGTTGGGTATGTTGAATTATCTATTAGGCTTTTTCCCCATTTTTGTACTATTTCTGTTACATCTAAATTAGTATCTAATACTTCTCCGTCTAAAAATTGTTGAGTAGCTGTGAATCCACTACCTGTATACCAACTTCCTCCCCCAGGAGTTAATTGATTTGTTTTTACAGATCCTGTTGTAGCTGTTGCAAAATTAATTGTTTCCCATGGTGTTCTAAAATTAGTATCATCTGTATATGCCCAACTTGTTCCGTTTGAACTTGTTTCTCCTAATTTAATATCGGTGTATCTTTCAGAACCTTGTTGCCATGATTGAGATATTGCAAAAGTTTCTATATTAAGAACAGATGTTAAACTAGTATGTTCAGTGGACATTAATTGTAAAGCAACTCGAGATACTGTTGATGTTGTACTGTTGAATGTAGCTTCTGTTACAATATTAGATATTGTGTCTTTTATTTCTTCATTTTTAAATTTTAAAAGAATTCTTGAGGGATAATATAATCCTGTTGTTGTTGATTTTTCTTTAGCTAATTCAATAATTTCATCGTGACCTGTATTTGCATATATACGATCAGGATGGCTATATAATGTTGTGTCTTTTTCTGGATGTAAAAAATAATATGCCATTTTAATATGTTGTTATTTTTCCTGTTATATCTTGGTTTGGGAATTTTAATTCAAATATACTTGGATCTAAAGAAGGATATATTACTTCCTTTTTAGTTGCTGATATAAAATCATACTTATAAGGAGAATATTGTCCTCCTGATAGATTATCTAATTTTACTTTTTCTACTGTTTGAACCCCTCGTACAGCTCCTATTAAATTCATTATTTCTGAAATTATAATAGGTTGGTTTATCTGCCATTTGTCTATATTAAAATAATTTTTAAGTTCACTAATACATTGTAATAATACTTCTTCATTATTAAAATTCTTAAAAGATGTTATTTCAAATTCAAGGTTAAAATTAATTATAAATGCATTTTTTATATTAATAGCATCTGTTAGCATTCTATATTCTTCTAAGTAAGTAGCTAAATTATATTTAACTGCTGAATTTAAAGATGTTAAACTTTTATCCTGATCATATCCCAAAGTATATAAATTTAAAGCTAAAGGATTTGGTATGCGGTTTGGTTCTGTAGTTAAGGGAGATATTTGATCATCTTGTGTTATATAAGCTTTAGCAATTCTACCAAATTTAGGAGGCATAGATAAAGTTCTTATTAAATAATCATCTTTTGTCACTGTTCTTTTTTGGGCTGAAAATGATGCCATAGTATTCATTCTTATTTCTTCTATAGTATCTCCTGTTCCCCCTCCTTTAGCAGCTTCGGGATTATTAGAAATAATAGATGATTTACAAAAATCTAATAAACTTTGAGCAGTACCAGGTAAAGATGAGATTTTTAAATTTCCTCTATCAGTAATTGTGTTAGAACTTACATTTGATTGTAGCCCTCCTCCTATTAAATAAACTACTGATAGGGTTGTATTTGCAGGTACTTGTCCATAAGCTCTAGTATATAAAAAATTAGAAGGATCATAAGCTAAATCTAATTCATTTCTTCCATCTTTAATTCCTAAACCAATATTATCTGGGTTTGGGATTATTTCTTCGTCTGCTTTATCACTAATTCCTGACCCAAATTGTAATTCTAATGTATTATCTTCTTTAAATCTAGATACAAATCTACGAGGTACTTTTTTTATTTTTAATAAATAAGGGGCTTGATTATTATATGCATATAATTCAGGATCATTAGCTGCGGTGTTTCTTACTTCTTCAAAAATAGTATCTTGAGCTAAATAAGGAACTTCATGATATTCATTACCATCTGAATCTGTTATAGATTCTATTCCTATTATATTTTCATCAAATAAACTTAATGTTTTAAATTGTTCTGGGGATCCTATATCAAAACTTTTAGATTTTCTTGTTGCAGATATTGTTCTAACTTGTTTTTTTAAAATATAGTATTCAGGATTATTTGAAGAATCATATTGGTATATATTAACTGATGTTGGGTTTAAAGAGCTTGAAGTTGTAAAATCTAAAAAATCCGATGTATAAAATTCAGGTCCTTCTATAGATTTAAAAGTAGATCCTTCTCCTATTTTTAATGCATATTTAAAATCAGGATAAAAACCATTTGATACATCTCCTGTGGAGGGTACTAATTGAAATACATCTAATGTAGCTGATGATGCTGCTGTTGTTTTAGGTTTATAACCCATAGTATAAGCTAAATTATAAAGATTTTCTTTATCTTGAGCTAATATTAAAAAAGATTCTTGTAATTGTGTATCTGTGTAAAAAGATAAAACATCTCCTACATAAGCTGCCATTTCTAAAAACATCAATCCTGGAGATCCATCACTAAAATCTTTATGGGTATCGGGGAAATATACTTTTGAAAATTCTAATAATTGATTTTTATAAGTATTAAAATCTTTATTTAAGTATTTTATATCTTTTTCTTGGGTTTTATTTGATACTTTTGAATATGTCATTATTTATTTTTTATAAATTAGGAAGATTATATGCTTTATTTAAATTTATTGCCGTGTTTTCTACGTTTCTTCCTGCTCCTCCTAAGAAATTTAATTTAACAGCGTCTAATTCTCCATTTAATAATATTTCATATACTATTTTTATATAAAGAAGATTATCATTTTCTATAAATTCTGCTTCTACATTATTTAATTCTATATTAGGTATATAAATATCAAATTGATTTTGAATTTGACTTTTTAATTGTTCTATATCTATATTTTGTTCAAATAATAAATTTTTTAATCCTACTCCAAATTTAGGTTTATTAACTATTTCTCCTCTTTCTGTCATTAAGGTATGAATTATATTACTTTTTACTTGTTCTTTATAAGTTAAAGTTCCTGTAAATTTACCTCCTTCCATTAAAGGAAAAGCCACCCCCATAGTACTATTTCTATTTAAATCATCAGGAAATATTCTAGTAGGATTTATAGCCATTATTTATTTTTCTTTTTATCAATTGCTTTCATTAAATCTCTGTAATCTCTATTTACAACATTTTGTATAGGAGCAGGCATTGCCTCTATAGACATTCCAGGAGCGTTTCCTCTTTCCGTGTTTGTATCTCCTTGGGCTGTTTCATTTAGAAGATCATTTAATGCTGAATTTTTTGTAAAATTTACTGGTTTTTTTATAGGTTGAGAGCCCATTATTTTTTCTCTTAAAGAATTTTTAGTTGCTTGAGGTACTTCAACCTGTTTTTTAGTGTGTTCTACTATTGTTGGTTTTAATTCATCACGTAAGTCTTCTTTAAGTGATTTGATTTCTCTACGTAACGCATAATCAATTTCTTCTCTAACTACTTTTCTAATTAGATTCTCAAAAGTTTTTGCTTTCATGTTTAATTGTT
>MDSV01046822.1_pt1 | contig 14195 bp, 12 predicted proteins | sample 810851 | NCBI WGS metagenome assembly MDSV01 (sample SAMN05326640, study PRJNA326480) | marine metagenome | isolation source: seawater | place: Atlantic Ocean: North East | collected 2012 | reverse complement strand
TCCATCCTTAAAATAAGCAACTTTTGAGCTATCAAAACCTGCCGAAATATGATCAGCCTTGTTTTGGTAGGCATCCTCTTCATTTTCACTGATGCTTTTAGAAATAACATCAATCGTTCCGTTCGATTTCAATATCTGAATAGACTGAGGAGCATTTATTAATTTGCCTCTTTCTGCTAATGTGGTCTTATCATCTATTGTTCCAATTTTAACAACATAATTATTTTCAAAATCATCATATTTGTCTTTAAGTTCTATGTCCGTTGGCTGTTCATTAGATTTTAATTCTTCTATACTCTTAGCTGGAATTAACTCACCATCTTTTACTTGAACTAGGATTGCTTCAATCCCTTTACTTTCTAATTTTTTTATAATCCTTTCTGCATTAACTTTATCTTGCGCTTGAGGAGTAATCAATTTATTCTCTCCATTTATTGTCATTACCTCAACGATATCCATATCCTCCTCAAGCTCTTTTTGTATTTTCTCAATTTTCTGATTGTCTGATTTACCAAAATCGATTACGAATGAACCATTGACCTTAGACAAAACATCCTGCCACTTACCATATAGTTCAGAACTTGCACTTTTCGTGGTATTTGCATTTACCTGAGCCAAAGAATCCGTATTAATTTGTGCGAATAAAGAATCTGTTTTCGGAATAGGATTTTCATCGATTTGTTCTTCTTGAACCAGCTCGCTCAAATCAACGGGAATTAGTTGTCCGTCTTGGACTCTTTTAATCTTAGCCTGAACTCCTTGTATCTGAAAATTATCAACTATTGTTTTGACATATGAATCCGATTGAGGTTTTTTGGTAATAATTGTGATTGTCCCCGATGTATCCTTAATCTCAGCGACTTCAACCTGAGATTTAATTTTATGAATTGTATTATTGGTTTGAAGATCCAATATCTTCCCAAAATCAATGACTAAGCTACCTTCTAATTTATCTAATAATCTACTTTCATTTTCTTTTGGCTGTTTACGGTTTTTATTCCAATTATCAGGACCAACCGGTCGAATAGGCTCAATGTCTTGAACTGCGATTCCCGCCGATTTAGACTTACCTTTTATTACTGTGATAACTTCAGCATCAGGATATTTATCTCTATCGACTTCTTGTAAATATTGTTTCGCCTCGACTTTATTAATAAAAGGTCCTATTACGAAATCACTTTTTCCACTATCTGCTTTTAAAACAACAACATCTTCATATTCAAAAAACTTAGCTTTATCTTGAGCCATGGCATCCACAGATATCTCACCTAGTTTTAGCGCATACATGCCTTCTAATTTTTCTTTGTTTTGATAAAAGTTTTTAAATCGATTTTTTAATTCATTTTTAGCTAAAAGATCCCACTCATTCAGCGTGAAATAATCATTTTTATCCCATACTACTATTGTTGCCTGCGGAAATCCTTTCTCTAAGAGTTGATCTCTTCTTTCTTCTGCGGTTGATATATTACCATACTTTTGGGTTAGATAAGCTGTTTTGCCTTTTCTATTTAATATTCCAATAACGTCTCCCTCTGCAATAAAAATCTCTGCCAACCTTTCTGAAATCTCTCCGGAAAATTCACCTAATAAAATCCGATAACTCCCCGCTTTCTCAGGCTCTCCAGCTATACGATAAAGAACTTCTATTGGAACGTCTATTGAATCAACGTATTGTAAATATTGATGATATATTTCATCATTACCGAGTGCTTCTCCTTGAGCATTAACATATGATTCTTCTGAAGTTAATCGCTCCTTGTCTCTGTAGTTAGGGACACCATCTTGATCGTCATCCAATGGGCAACCGTCTTGATCAACATCTACTCCGGGAGGAGTAAAAGGGCAAATATCTATTCCATCAAAAACACCGTCACCATCCTCATCATCTACATCTAAATTAAAGTAATCAGGAAAAGCAAATCCTTCGGATGTTTTATTTGAAGAGGAGCTTAGGAAGTCGTAATGTAGGGAAACTGAATTAAATGTAAAATAATCATTGATTTTATTTCCTTTCCGAGTACCCGATCCATTTTTACTCACATTATCGATTAAATCAGTAAATGTATAATGGAATGTCGAATTCACTTTAAATGAAAGCCTATCTGATACGTTTAGGTTAACTCCAAAACCAATGGGGATAGCAATAGCTAATTGAGGATATTTTCCAAATCCGTCTAAATTGGCCGCTCTCAAATCTGTTTCATATCTGTAGTCTCTTTGCATCAAATCAGCTTGATTTGAATAAGGTGAATTTTGAGAAATTGTTCTTATTGTACCATCGTTCCAATAGTGATAAAGAGAACCATTAGCATCAACTAAATCTCCTTTGTTATTGTATTCAAAACTTTCGAAACCAATTGTAATATATGGATTTATCACATCTGAAAAATTAAGAAGGTAATCTAAGTTGAAGCTACCATAAACAGAAATTGAGTAAATATCTGTTCTGAAATTTAAATTCCGTTCTATCGATCTTTCATTCCCAATTATAGTACCGGTTAGAAAACTAAAACCCAAATCCGAATAGTTACTTAATTTTCTGGCCACATGAAATTCGTAACCAAACTGGTTTAAAAGCGAAGTATGGTTTCCAATGCTATTTACATCGCCAAAATAGTTAAAAACACCAACTCCTAAACCCAATGAAGGTTTCACTTCTTTAGACGCAAAATCATCTTGGGATTGCACACAGATGAATGCGAATAAAAAAGAGATTAACAGTATTATTTTTGCAAAAAAATGCTTAATCATAAACAAAACAATCAACAGACTGCAATCAGAATATTTCTCGTGAATACGTTCTTAATCGCAAAAAGTTATTTTGATTTAACAGTATTTAGCGGGGAAGTTATGGTAATAAAATGAAAACATTATTCCGTTTGTGATAATTTTAATTTAGATATCTAATAAACTACCTAAAACAGGGTGTTTTACAAATTGACTTTTAAATAAAATAAATACAAAAGATTTATTTTATTCAACTAAATCTTCATCAACCATTCTTTCTTTGGCTAAGGCAACAATCATGGATAATTGATCGCGCTTGGTAAGATTTGTATTATCGATAACAACTGCATCGCTTGCTTGTTTAAGTGGACTTTCCTCTCTTGTTGTATCATCATAATCTCTCAATCGTAAATTTTCTTGAACTTGCTCGAGAGTTACCTTGTGTCCCTTTCCTTTTAGCTCATTCAAGCGACGTTTTGATCGTACAATTGTTTCGGCAGTCATAAATATTTTTAATTCGGCATCCGGAAATACTACAGTTCCAATATCCCTTCCATCCAATACTACCCCTTTATCAGAACCTATCTGTTTTTGAATTATCAGGAGTTTTTCACGAACTTCTTTTATGCCGGATATTTTAGTGACAATTCTCGAAATTGTCAAACTTCTTATTTCTTCTTCAACATTTTCACCATTCAAAGTTACTTCACCGTATCCCTTCTTCTCATTAAACTCAAACCCAACCTGAAATTCATCCAAAAACTCTCTAATTTTATAAACCTTAGTTCCGTCTTCTTTAATTAAACCATTTCGTAAACAATATAAAGCAACAGCTCTAAACATAGCACCCGTATCTACATATGAATACGATAGGGTTTTTGCTAACTCCTTTGCTAACGTACTTTTTCCACAGGATGAAAAACCATCTATAGCGATTGTAATTTTTTTCATTCTTCCTTTGGCACCTTTTTGTTCCTCTTATCCTTTTTCGAAATATACTCAGAAAAATTCGTAGAAATCGATAAATGATTAGTTGTACCCGCTAAAGAGTAGATACTTCTCCCGTAATCGATCTTAAATCTCTTGATATGAACACCAATTCCAAAATTAAAACCAACAGCTCCTGTTTTTGAACCCTCTCTCAATTTCAGCTCACTTCTTCTTTGGTGATTGTAGCCGATTCTTAAATTAAAATTATCCGTTAATAATACTTCTGTTCCTAAAGTGAAATGTCGAAATATAGTCTCAGCTAAATGAGATTTTTCCTCCTGAATTAAATCTGAACCAAACAAACTTGTCGATTCCAGTTCGTTAGGACTATCATAGTAGAAATCCAACACTTCTAAATTATGAAAATTGGCACTAAATCTAAAAGGAGCGTGCTTTAATCTCTTTGAAGCTCCAACCTGAACTTCAAAAGGCATAGGCTCAAAATTATTTACAGTGTAGGTTGTTATTTGAGAACCAATATTCTTTACAACTAAAGCAACCATAAAGCCTCTTTTAGGTTTGCTCCAAGTACCCGCCAAATCGATTAATACACCAGTGGATGTGAAATCGTAAAAGTTTGACATAACAACTTTGAAGTTCGCACCATACTTTAAACCATACTTATAAGCATTTGACCAACCGAAATTCAAAGCAGTTTCACTACTTGAGAACTCTCCATTAATTGCACTGGTTTCGTCTGCCAATATAAATTTTCCGTAGTTTATATATTTAATAGAAGTGGTAATAGTTCCATATTTTTTCAACGTGTGGGCATACCCTGCAAAACCATAATTAATGTCTGAAAAATAGTTTACATAATTTATATTAAATTCTTGATGTAAAGTAGAGTCAATTAATGCTGGATTAAAATAAGCCATCTCAATATCAGCATCAGGAACGGCAATAGCATATCCCCCAAGAGAGGCAATTTTAGCAGAAGAAATTATGTTAAGAAATTGATAGGTAGATTTACCTCCTATCTGAGCGAAGCTGGAAAAACTTAATAAAAAACTTATTAGAAGCCCTAAAAAACGCATATTTTGAAAGATAGTAATTATCCCCTAAAACTTAGTTTTTATAAAAAAATTGTTTTCCATTAAATTCTTCAAAGAAGCGATTAAATCATCTTCGATTTATCCAAAATTAACGCACCTTATTCTTATTCAAAAAAGCTTGATATTTTTTTGCGTTTTTTCGATGCTCAGCGTTTGTGGATGCAAAAGAGTGTCTTCCGCTAAATTCAGGTTTAGCACACATAAAAATATACTCATGCTTCTTATAATTTAAAACAGCGTCCAAAACTTGGGTATCGGGTATTCTTATTGGACCTGGCGGCAAACCTCGATATCTATATGTGTTATATCTAGAATCGATTTTCAGATGCTTGTAATAGACTCTATTAATGGAGAAATCTCCCCATGCATAAATTACAGTTGGATCAGATTGAAGCTTTATACCCTTTTTAAGTCGATTAAAGTATAAACCTGCTATTATGGGCCATTCATCTGAATAATTCATTTGTTCGCTTTGAACAATAGATGCCAATATACTTACTTCAACTGGAGTTAAGTACATATTACGCGCCTTTTTCTTCCTTTCTTTATTCCAAAACTTTTTGTGCTCAAGGAGCATTCGTACCACAAAGTCTTTTGCAGAAGTAGTCCAATACATTTTGTAGGTGTTTGGCACAAAAACAGCAGAAAAGGTAGCAAGATCATAACCATAACTCTCCGCATTTTCGAATTCGCTGTTTAATTCATCACAGGAAGCTTCAATCTGAAGAGCTACTTTTTTTGCCAACTGTTTTAAGGTTCTTACATTATTAAACGTAACCGTAACCTCATCTATCTGTCCCGATCTAAAGTAGACCACTAAATCCGAATAGGTCATTGAAGAGTTCAGAGTATATCTACCTGGATAAATATTGTTTCCGCTAAAAGATCTCAATTGAGACAACCATCCGAAAGATTGTTTTGAAACAATGTCAAGAGAGTCTAGATTAAAGAGTATATCCGAAATTTTATCAGAGGAATTAATATAAAAATATGTGGTTTCTTTTTCTCCTAAAGATATTTTTTTTTGAAAAAATCCAAGATATATATAGGCTGCCAGGAACAAACCTACTACTGTAAAACCGATTAAAAAATTTATAATTTTTTTCATTCTTATTGTTCAGCTATAATTATCCCTTCAAATGAACTAAAGTAGCTCCCTCTCCATAATCTCTTGCATCTGCTTGCTCAAAACGAATTCCATAATAAGAGCGGAGTAGTTTATGCACCTCTTTTTTTAGCATCCCATTTCCGACTCCATGAACCAATGTAATTTCTCGCTTACCTGCGATAATAGATTGGTCAATAAAAACTCTTGCTTTATTGAGTTGAATTTGCATAATTTCACCATTCGATTTTCCTTTGAATGGAACACCCAACTTTTCAATATGTAAATCTAACCCCCCTCGACTCCTACTTTTTTTGTCGTGTTTTAAATCAATCTTACCAATAATTTTCAACGACTTCAAAGGCTTTTTTTTGGGAAGAGACTCAACCGATTTAAGCAACTCCTCTTGGGGCTCACTGCTTTTTATTATTTCTCCCGAAACATCAATTAAAATTGCCTTTTTTTCCAAAACAGGAATTTGAGAATAGGAACTTTCTTTGAAGAACCTTGAGGGTTTAATTTTAACAAGAGCTGAGGTTAAGGGAAAAAGCTTCTTTGAACTAAATTCCAGATTGACAATGTCAATAGAGACATTTCGAAAATTCTCTAATTCTTTGTCCTTATAATTTGCAACAAAAACATAACTACGCTTTGTCACTTTTCCAGAATATATTAAAACCCACTCACTATCCTTTTGGATACGAAGCGCGAAAAACTGAATATAGGGAGTATTGTTTAAGAGGTATAGTTCATTATCTTTCGCAGAGTTTCTTGAAAAACACAAATAAGGTTTGTTATTAATAGTTGACCTAATTGGTATTTGAGTATTATTTACATCTCTTTGGTTTTTGGAAATAATCGGATTAGACGGATTGGTTGATACCCCTCCTACTCGGACTAACTCCGCAATTAAAACAGGAATACCAAACCCATCCGATGTAGTGACCTCAACTAATTTATTATCAATAATCTTAGAAACTACTCCATCCAAAGCTTCGTTTAAAAAACTTACCTTATCACCAATCTGAAAACTCATTAATTTTGTTTTATTTTTAAAGGTAATAAATACTATTTTATGAAAACGCTTAGCGATAATCCATGGCAAAAAATTAATGAAGAATTAGTATATGATAATTCGTGGATTCAAGTCACTCATTCTAATGTTATTACACCTGCTGGAGAAGAGGGAGTATATGGTTCTGTTCATTTTAAAAATTGGGCAATTGGTATTGTTCCATTGGATAAAGAATTTAACACATGGATTGTTGGACAATACCGATATCCAATTGGAGAATATAGTTGGGAAATTCCAGAGGGCGGCGGCCCAATAGGCGTTGAAGCTAAAGAAACGGCAAAAAGAGAGTTATCAGAGGAATGTGGTTTAAAGGCGGAAAAATGGACTAAAATACAAACCTTTCATCTTTCAAATTCTGTTTCTGATGAATATGGTGAGATATTCTTAGCTCAAGAGTTAAAAGAGTTCGAGAGCCACCCTGATCCAGAAGAAGAATTAACAGTGAAAAAACTACCTTTTGAAGAAGTTTATCAAATGATCCTTAGAGGTGAAATAACAGATAGTATAACAATTATGGGAATAAATAAAGTAAAATATCTAATTGATAATAATATGATATAAATCCATTAATTTAGAACCATGAAAACATTACTTTACACCTTTTTTATTTCCCTTCCTATTTTTACCTTTTCGCAAGACTTTAGTGGTGTTTGGGCAGATTCCAGTAATGTAAACTTTTCTAATTGCACAGCTATTTTTTCAGTTAAAAAAGACTCTGTTTTTATGACGCATTATCTTGAGTTCAAAGGAAATCCTTTTATTGAGTACGGATATGGAATAGTAGCCGGAAATAAAATTAAGTATGAAGTATACGTAACACTTCAAGTCCCAGGATGGAAAGCAACTAAGGGGAATCATATACTTACTCTTTCTGAAGATGGAACAACACTAAGAGGAACTTATGAAGATAATTTAGGGAATAAAGGGAATTTAGTTTTTAAAAGAAAGTATCCGAATTAAGGTCTAAAAACTTATAATAATTTTAAAAAATGAAAAAAATATTCATAGCGTTACTAATCATTCTTTTTGATGCGGAATCTAATGCTCAAAGTGGATGTTTGCCTCAATTATCAGAAGATTCGTTTGAAATAAAATTAAAAAAAATTAAAAACTATGATTTTGATCAAGTAAAAAAAGATTCAATTGAACTTTTGCTTAGTCAATGTCCAACTTGTGATCAAATGAAGCAATTACTAAAAGAATTAAGCTTTGAGGAGGATAAATTGGATATTATTAAAAAAGCCTACTCAAAAGTATCAGACCCTTCCAATTTTAAAACAATTAAAACAGTTTTAGATTTTGAGGAAAGTAAAAATATTGTTGATCAATTGATGAAGTAATTAAAAAAAATAATATGAAAGTTTTTAACCCATTAAAATATACCTATTCTAATTTGATTACTTAGGCCATTAAATCAGATTTAAAAGTAACTCAAATCTCTATTTTCAATTATTAAATTTTAGCTACTTTTAGAGTAGTAATTAAATGAAACTTTTAAAATCATTTTAATTGCGATTGCTTATCGAGAAGACTCTAAAGAAAAACACCTAAAAACATATGTGTGGAATCCTATTCTGTAAAAGTTTAAAAATCACATCTGAGTGCTTCAAGAATGCTTCAAGAATGATGTCTCATCGTGGACCCGACAACCTTGGATATTATTCCTTTAATGAGATCAAAATGTCGCACAATAGATTATCGATTATTGACTTAGACAAACGATCGAATCAACCATTCAAAATAGGCAACTTTTATATAGTTTTTAACGGTGAAATATACAATTACAAGGAATTAATAAAAGAACACCACCTTATTGTTAAGACGGAATCAGATACTGAGGTATTATTAAAGATGTACATAAAGTATGGTTCTAAATGTTTGAAATTTCTTAATGGAATGTTCTCCTTTATTATTTTTAATGAAACTACGGAAGATATTTTCGTAGCAAGAGATCGTTTAGGTATTAAACCGCTTTATTTTTATCAAAAAGGTGAAGAAATCATATTTTCCAGTGAAATATCACCAATAAGAAGTCTAAAAGATGTTCAAGTTTCTGAATTTTCAATACGTCAATATTCTAAATTTAGAATGACTGTAAATGGAGACACCTTATTTGATGATGTTAAATTTTTCCCTGCCGGTTCATATATGGAATCTGGTAAAATAACTAAGTATTGGGACTTAGAAATTTGCGAAAAACCAGATCCTAAAGATGATGATGAATTAGATGAACTAATTAGACAATCTATAAATTTAAGAATGAGGTCTGACGTACCTGTATCCTCTTACCTTTCGGGGGGATTAGACAGTACTATTATAACTGCAATAGCTCGTCCTAAAACTAGCTGGACTATAGGTTTTGATAACTTAAATGAATTTGAGTGGAGTAAATTAGCGGGAGAAGATTTGAAAATAGGATTCAATCAATTGTGTGTTACAAATAAAGATTTTATTAAAACGGCTGATTGGATGATAAAAAAAAGACAAGAACCATTGAGCGTTCCAAATGAAGTTCTTATATATATCATGACAAAAAAAGCACGAGAAAGTGGATATAAGGTCATCTTAAGTGGAGAAGGAGCTGATGAACTATTTTGGGGTTACGACAGGATTTTCCGCTGGGCAAATGAACAAAAAGAATTAACAGTGGAGGGCTTTGAAAACAAATATTGTTATGGTTCAAAAAAAGATTTAGACATTGTTGACTATGCTCTCTCTTGTCTTCCAAAAGGATCACCGGTTGAAAAAGTAGGTTATTATTTCCAAATAACCCACCTTCATGGCTTATTAAGGAGAGTAGACAATTCAACTATGCTTTGTAGTGTTGAAGCAAGAGTTCCATTTGTAGACCATAATCTAGTGGAATATATGAATGGAAGATCATTTAACTACAGAATGGGGAGTAGTTTTAAAGAACCTCTCAAGAGGATATTTAAAAATGAAATTCCTAAGGCTATTATTGATAGACCAAAAATAGGTTTTCCTGTGCCATTAAATAGTATATTTAACACAGGCGAACTCAAGACTGGTTTTGATGAGTGGTTTAAGTTTAATCTAGAAAGAATTTAATTATGGTAATTGGATATACAACTGGGGTTTTCGATTTATTTCACATTGGACATTTAAATCTACTCAAGAATGCCAGAGGTTTATGTGATAAACTGATAGTTGGTGTTACAACTGATGAACTAGTATCCTACAAAAATAAAAAATCTGTAATTCCTTTTGAAGAGCGTATTGAAATTGTTCGCAATATTAAACATGTTGATGCTGTGATGCCTCAAGAAAACATGAATAAGTTAGATGCTTGCAAAAAACTGAAGTGCGACGTTATGTTTGTTGGAGATGATTGGTACGATACTCCAAAATGGAAAGACATTGAAAAACAACTTAACGAAATTAATGTTCGAGTGGTTTACTTCCCTTACACAAAGGGCACATCTTCTACAATAATTAATGACATATTAAAGAAAGAGCGTTCTAAAGGCTAATTAAATCGAAAGTGTTCTTCAATTAGATTACAAACTCGTTTACAAGATTGAGCATCAAAATGATCGTGAAATTTACTTTTGACTAAGTCTCTCTTTTCAGAATGAAGATTTGGGTTTTTGATATATGAATCAATTGCATGCACGAACTCTTTTTGATTTAACACATGAAAACCAGGTGTAACCTCACTGTATTTATATATGAACCCACGTTTTTTTGAATAGGTTTTTAAGTCATACGGATAAAAAACAATAGGGCGATCCAGCAACAAATAATCTAAATAAATACCAGAATAATCTGTAATTAGCATTTCGGAATTCAATACTAACTCCTGAGCATCCACCGAGGAATCTATTAACTTTATATTCTTAAACTCATGAAATCCTTCTTGCTCATTCATATTGATATGAGGCTTAATTATTAATGTACGTTCAATCTCTTCTAGATAGGAATCTAATGCTTTTAAATCTTTGTCAGGGAAAGATAAAAGTCCCTGTTTTTCTGGCCAATCACGAAACGTTGGTAAATACAGAATCTCTTTTTGTGGTAATCTGCTATCTGCTATTAAGATATCATTCTTACAGAGTCCAATATTTAAAACCTTTTCCTTGGTAATTCCAAATGCTTTCATCATTGTCTGTCCCTCTAACATTGAAGCAACAGTAATAAAAGAGAAATCGAAATTAAAATATTCAGAATTATGAATAAATTTCCCTATTTTCTTAACTGGTGATCCATGCCAAACATTAAGCACTAATTGTCTCTTGGTGTCCAAGCAAAAAGGTTTAACATCAGCTGCACCATGAGAAACAACAACAACCTTACTCGAAAAAAAAGCTTTAAGTGCATTCCATGAGTTTGAATAACAAACACTAATCGACTCAGAGAGAAGTTTATTGCGTAAATATTGACTTCGAGTTAAAACAGTATATTGAAAATCATTAGCCTTCAGGTAATTAACTAAATGCAACTGATTAGGAGTAAGTTCTCGCTTTCTTCCGTTACAAATCAAAATGGAATTTTTTCGTCTAGGAAATAAACGGGAAATAAGTAAAATAATTTTATGAAAAAGCCTATGATTCATTACCTAGTCTAATACTTTAAACAACTCAGCTTTTCTTCTCTCAATTGAGAACTTATTGATAACCCTTTCCCTTGGTGAAGCTTTTACTCCTGATGTATCAATGGCTTCCTGAACAACTTTTACTAATTCCTTAACAGATCTTTCTTTTAAAACATACCCAGTATCCCCTACTATTCCAGGTAAAAAGTTAACATTTGATACGATTGGAATACTCTCACATAGCATTGCTTCACAAAGTGCACATCCGAATCCTTCCCAGTTTGAAAGTTGAAAATAGAATTTTGCTTCTGAATATTCTAAAGCTAATTCAGCTTTACTTCTCTTTCCATAAATTTCAACATTTACAGGAACATCTTTAAATTCATCTGGTGTGTTCAAACCTATAATTCTAAACTCATATTCGGGAAACTTTTCAGCAACTTTAATAATTAAATCACCACCCTTCAATAGAAATCGTTCCTCTGACAGGATAGTAATAAACCTATTTTTTTTCTCTGAAATTAAATTCCATTTATCAGTCTCAAAACCATTAAAAATGGTAGTAAAAGGAGTTTTCAAACCTGGTATTTCTATTTTACATCCTAGCTTAAAAACTTTTCCTTTTTTGAAATAATTATTCTCCGTGTAAATTAACGAATCACTGACAGGTAACAATCTATCGGCTTTCTTATAACAAAACCGGAGTATTTTTGACAAAGCCTTATTCCTAAAACTACCATAATTAATCTCTGGAAAAGAAACTGAATCTGTTCCATGAAGGATAATATAAACAGGCTTTTTATATAATCTTCCAATCAATGTCGGAGCTAATGCCCAATAGCCGCCAAAAGAAATAAGGATATTGTTATATTTATTACCAGTAAAAAGTAGTTTCATAAATTGGATAATCATAAAAAAAGGAGTCAAAATTTTATTATGCCAATTGTAAACACATTCAATGACATCAAACTTGCAAGATAATTGCTGAATGTCTAAATCAATGAATGAGGCTTTATGGGGATAAACAAATAATATTTTCTTCCTAATAACTTCCAAAACTATTTTGTCAGAATATTGTATTTTATCTTTTAAAGTTAGTTAATAATTAACTATTACAGATAAACAAAAATGAAGGTTTACGTCTTCATTAATTTATTTTCCGGTGAAAAAAACGAAACAATTAAATTCTTGTTTTAGAACCAAGCCTATTTAACAATTTGGCAAGGTCATTAGTTAAGCTTTTCCTTGAATACTTATATCTATCCGTAGGGTTGCCGGAGGTTATTGATTTTTCAATTAAGCATCTTTGGAGAAATTCATAAATCGCATTAACATCAGAGTAATCAAAACATTCACCAAATCCGCCTTCTCTGAGAATCATATCGGCGTCGCCATCCTTTGGACCTAAACAAATAATTGGATTTCCAGTTGCAATATACTCAAACAACTTTCCTGTAATAATACCTTTATTATCAGTAACATTAGGTACGACTAGTAATAACAAATCACTTGAAAAAGCATGCTTTACGGCTTCTGAATGTTCTACATAACCCTTATAATTAAGAACACCTTTTAATCCTGCACTTTCTATAGCTGTCTCAATATTTTTCGGAAGTTGTCCCAAAAATTGAAATTCGATTCTATTCTCATTCTCGTTAGATATTCTCACTAAAGCATCTATAAAGCCAGAAATATCATAGTCATCATTTAATGTTCCAACATAGCTAATTGTAGCCCTTTCATTGCTGATTTTACTCTGTAAAATAAAGTCTTCTGAATCATATCCGTTTGGGATTACATGAATTTTATTACGATTACCCTCTAAGCCCTTATTGATGAACAAGTCTTTCATTCCCTGACTTACAACAATCAATTCATCGGCTTTCGATAGAACCATTTTCTCTTTTTTTCTATTCTGTCGGTCCGACCATCTTGAATGATTTAAGTTTTTGTAAAAATAAATATCAGTCCAGGGATCTCTTAAATCAGCAACCCAGTTAATGTTTGGAAATGCTTTTTTCACCTTTAAGCCAATCAATTGTGTTGAATGAGGAGGACTCGTGGTAATAACTGTTTTTATAGATTCTTTTTGAATTATCTCCATCGCTTTTTTAAAAGCATATTTATTCCACCCTATCCTTGGATCTGGAATAAAAAAATGATTTCGTAATGCAAGAGATAATCTAACTTTAAAGCTTTTACTTTTTGGAGGAATCCCTCCATGAGGCACTTGTTTATTTCTCTTAAAAACTGAATAAAATTTATAATAATCAGTTGCTTTAGTTTTATGAATTTTTAGTTCCGGATTAATATCCTTTTTAAAGGATTCATCTAAAACAGGGTATGCAGCAAATTCTGGATGAATTGTAAGAACTATTGGTTCAATACCTTCTTGAGGCAGATATTTGACAAACTTTAACCATCGCTGAACACCTGCTCCACCACTTGGAGGCCAATAGTAGCTTATGATTAAAACTTTATTCATTCGGTGACTACATCATTTTTTTTGTATGCTTTTAATCCCGCAATTACTAACAAGCCTAGGACTATAAGCGAAGCTATTAATGAAATATTTTCTCCCTGACTATAAATCTTAGGTTCAAACTTAAACTCAATAATGTGATTTCCTTTTGGAACATTCAGCCCTCTAAGGGCATAATTCACCTTGTTATGAGAAACAAGTTCACCATC
>MDSV01177648.1_pt1 | contig 14196 bp, 15 predicted proteins | sample 810851 | NCBI WGS metagenome assembly MDSV01 (sample SAMN05326640, study PRJNA326480) | marine metagenome | isolation source: seawater | place: Atlantic Ocean: North East | collected 2012 | reverse complement strand
TATTTCAAATGATGGCCCAGCAAAACAAGGAAACATTTGATCAATATGATTTTAAAAAAATAGTAACTCAGTGCCCGCATTGTTTTACAACACTCAAAAATGATTATGCCGAGATGGGAATAGAGCTAGATGTTGTCCATCATTCTCAATTTATAGATGGTCTGATTCAGGATGAAAAAATAAAACCCAAACCCTATGTTGATGAGGATATCACCTTCCATGACCCTTGCTACCTTGGCAGGCACAATAATGAATACGACGCTCCCAGAAATGTTTTACAGTCAGTTTTACAAGACGGAAGCATAAAAGAGATGGAGAAATCTAAGTCTGAAAGTTTTTGTTGTGGCGCAGGAGGTGGTAATATGTGGTATGAAATAAAAACCGGTGATAGGATTAATCAAAATCGAGTTGAGCAAGCTGTCTCCACTGAAGCAAAAACAGTAGCCGCAGCATGTAATTTCTGCAATATAATGCTTGAAGATGGGGTAAAAACTACTGGCAATGAAAAAAATATTAAGGTTTTAGATATAGCAGAAATGGTTTCAAAGGGCCTTGCTGATCAGTAGATTACATTTTCAACCTAATGACAGGTTAGTTCTTTAATCCAATTTCTTTAAGTCGCTCATTCAAATATTGTCTAGCAGTATATTGCTTAGATAATTGAACTTCATCCCAAGGATGTAAAAATAATGGCATAGAGTATCTGCTTTCATTTTTAATATTACCATTTGGGTTAATTATTTGGTGTGTTGTAGAAGGATAGTATCCTCCTGAAGCCATTTGAAGCATGTCGCCAGTATTAACAGCGATGCTACCAGGGTCACAAGAAACATCGTGCCAAACACCGTTTACATCTTGCACTTGTAAACCTGGTTGGGTTCCAGATACAAGTAGTGTAATGAGATTGATATCTTCATGCGCAGCTCCTCTGATAGCTTCTTTCTCTTCACTACCATCAAGAGGTGGATAGTGTATGATCCTCAATAAATTTGTTGTGCTTTTTTCTATCATCTTAGGTAGTGGTACAGAAAAGAGCTTTGTTATTTCGTCAGGTGTTTCATCTTGTATCCATTTTAATAGGGTGGATGTTAATTCAATAAGTTGTGATTTTAATTCGAGCGTTGCATTGGTCAGTTCTTTAGGGAATCTACCCCATTCGTATACATGAAAAAATTCTTTGAGATCTTTTACTGATGTGCCTTTTGCATTCTCAGTCCTAAAAGGGAAGTAGCCATCTTGGCGTTTCTCAGTAAACAAATAATTATTCTTAATATCAGAATGGAAGAAATCGCCCCATTCCGCATATACTGTTTCAATTAGTGAAATATCTATTGGATGGTTATTTAGTACACTAAATCCAGTTTCGCGTAGTGAAATAGAAAACTCACGAGGACAACCTGATTCTTTATAATTTACCTTTCGAACATTCACATCTAAAACTTAAGATCATTCTTCTAAACTGACTAACTTTATACCTATTTCTTTAGCGCGTTCAGTAATTCGTTTATCCCTATATAATTCATGGTAAAAAATCACGTGTATTCCTGAATTTGCAATAAGTTTAAAACAATTATAACATGGTGAAGCTGTTACAAATATTTCTGCACCATCAATCTTCACTCCATTTTTTGCAGCTTGTACAATGGCGTTTGCTTCAGCATGTGTAGTTCTTACACAATGTCCCTCTACCATTTCATGTCCTGCCTCATCACAATGTGGTAGACCTTTTATACTACCGTTGTATCCTGTAGAAAGTATATTCTTATTGCGTACGATAACTGCACCTACATGTTTTCTATCACAAGTTGATCGAGTTGCTACTTCTGTAGCTATATTCATGAAATAAGTTTCCCAGCTGACTCTTTTTTTTGTCATGATTTAGTTTTTCTTTTTACTAAAGATTTTAACCGCATATCTTGGTTCACCATAGTAGATTTTTTCAGCTACTTGCGCAATCTGTGCAGTCAGTATAAGATATGCCCAGGTTGGTACGGTAACACTAGCACAGCCTTTAATTATAACTTTTTTCCCTTCATATTTCTTTAGATCAAGACAATCAACTTGTTCTCTAAACGATTTTTCTTTGATTATACCTTGATCCAAAAAGTCATCAAGTAGAATAGTTTCCATTAAAAGTATTTCTTTATTTTTCTAATAGAGTCACAGAATGTATTAATATCTGATTTATTATTATAGATATATAAGCTTAGCCTCGCAACTGAATTTGTATCCAAGCTAGAAAGAAGTGGCTGTGCACAATGATGACCAACTCTTATAGCTATGTTATCTTCATTTAAAAATTGAGCCAAGTCATGAGGGTGGATTCCATGGATATTGAAACTAATTACTCCATTTCTATTATCTGGTGATCCATATATTTTGACACCTTCAATTTCTGGTAGAGCTTTAATGGCATAGTCTGTTAATCTTTTTTGATGGTTTGATATGATGTCCATCCCAATTTTTTCCATATAATCAATCGCAGCACCAAGTCCCACTGCTTGGACAAAATTTGGAGTACCAGATTCAAATTTATAGGGTAAGTCATTCCATGTAGAGGACTTCATTGTGACTGTTTTGATCATTTCCCCTCCGCTCATGAAGGGCTCCATGTTATCTAAAATATCCATTTTCCCCCACAAAACACCTATACCAGTTGGTCCCAGCATCTTATGACCTGAGAATGCATAAAAATCACAACAAAGATCTTTTACATTAACAGATTTATGGGGTATGCCTTGTGCACCATCAACAATAAAAATGGCATCTACATTTTTAGCCATTTTAGCTATATCCTTTATTGGGTTTACGGTTCCAAGAACATTTGAAACATGAGTGATCGAAACTATTTTTGTTGAAGATGTGAAAAACTTATCGGGTTCAGAAAGCTCTAGCTCACCCTTATTATTAATAGGAATAAAATTTAGTTTCGCTCCAGTTCGTTCACATGCCATTTGCCAGGGAACGATATTAGCATGGTGCTCCATTTCTGATATAAGAATTTCGTCGCCTGGTCCTAGTTCATTACCTATGGTCCTGCTCAGCAGATTAATGGACTCCGTAGTTCCACTAGTAAATATGATTTCCTTATCAGATGATGCGTTAATAAAGTTTGCTACTTTTGAACGTGAACTTTCATACTTCTCTGTAGCTTTGCTTCCCAAATCATATAGCGCTCTATGAACATTCGCGTTTGACTCAGCGTACATAGAATATATTGTGTCTAATACAGTTTTTGGTTTTTGGGTGGTGGAGGCATTATCTAGATAAATAAGATCAGTATTATCAAAAATTGGGAAGTCAGATTTAATATTTTCTAAAATTGATGGCATTATATCATACCAAGTTCTAATTGAGCTGCTTCGCTCATCATATCTTTTGTCCACATAGGCTCCCAAACCAATTGAACTGAAACTTGTTCAACATCATCAAGCCCTCTTATTTTACGATCTACTTCATCAGCTATAACAGGGCCCATACCACAGCCTGGCGCAGTAAGCGTCATTTTCACGGTTATATCTTTGCCATCTTTTCCATTTTTGATATTGAGATCGTAAATCAAACCAAGTTCTACAATATCCACAGGGATTTCTGGATCATAGCATGTTTTGAGCTGATCCCAAACTTGTTTTTCAATATCGCCAGTAGGAGTTTTTTCTATATTCTCTGGTGGATCAATGCCAAGTGCATCCGCATTTTCTGCTCTTATCTGAACCATGTTTCCATTCATTACTACTGTATAATTGCCACCAAGAGCTTGTGTTATTCTCACTAAATTTCCAGCAAGTAATTTCACTTCATCACCAGATGGTACCATATACGCGTCTACATCTCTGAGTAATCGAATTGATTCAGTTCCAGGTGATTTCATTTTATAAGACTATGTACCTTATTAACAGCACTTTCAAATCCATTTGTTCTTTGATTGGTAATTATATTTTCAAGTCCAATAGCAGATAATATATCATTGCTTGTTATTTCAAGGATCTCATTAACAGGTTGGTTAGAAAAAACTTTCTCTAATATTCTTAATAGCCCTTTTACAATTAATGCATCAGAGTCTACTTTAAATATGTAGGTATTATTGCTGCTAGGCTCTACCACGATCCAGGCTTGTGATGTGCATCCATTAATTTTGTTAAAATCGACTTTCTCAGTTTGGTTGAGTCCACTTGATTCTTTTGCCATGTCCATCAGCTGGACAAACTTATCTTTTGGGTCTTCAAAGAGGCCAAAAGTTTCACGAAAATCATGTAATATTTCTTGGATATTCATAAGGAGGTTTTTGTAATCCAATCATCAAAAAATTTTCTGACATAATTTTTAATTTCAATATTATTAAGGTTCTCAATTATCTCAGATGCAAAACCACCCACCATGAGAGCTCTTGCTGATTGCTGATCCACGCCTCTAGACCTAATATAAAATAGAGCATCTGGGTCCAACTCTCCTGTTGTTGATCCATGTGAACATTTGACATCATCGGTATAAATTTCGAGCTGGGGATTAGAATTCATTATAGCTTGACTAGAAAGTAATAGGTTTTTATTTGACTGGCTTGAATCAGTTTTTTCAGCGCCATGTTGCACTATTGAACGTCCATTAAAAACACCAGACGAGCGGTCTTTTAATACAGATTTAAAATTCTGGGAGCTTATGCAGTGCGAAGCATGATGGCTAGTAACAATATGTGAATCTAAATGTTGCTTATTATCAGATAGACTTAGTCCATTAAGGGTGCTGCAAGCATTTTTGCCAAATAAGTCAGCGTATAGATTAAGTCTGGCTAATGCTCCTCCAAAAGCAAAGTTTGTAAATGAGTAACTCGAATCATTTTTCTGTTTTACATGGAGATTCCCAATGTTAATTGTATTTTTTGAATTGTTTTGAATCCTTACATGATTGAGTTTTGCATTATCTTCAATATTGATAATCATTGATTCATTAAAAAGATATTCATTACAGTTTCCTCCATGTTGCTCTACTAGGAATAGTGAACTTGATTCCTCAACATCTATGTGAACCCTTGGAGTTACCATGATTTGATTATCTCCAGAAGATATGAATAATATTCTCAATGGGATATCGATCTGTATCCCTTTTTCAATCACTAAACAAATCCCACTGTCCATAAATGCGGTATTTAATAGATCAAAGGATGACATATTTGGTTGGTGTATGCTCCAATCACACTGCTCCATATATTCAAGATTTGATAGTAGTCGTACTCCTTCAGGAACTGATGAAATATCTTTTTGGTAATGACCGTTGTAGATTACTATTGAATTAAAATTCTCAAATCCAAATTTTGATAGCTCAATTTTTTCTTTAGGGGTATCATCTATCTCTGAAATCCTAAATTCGCAATTTTTGATTGCTGACAGATCCGTGAATTGCCAGTCCTCCCATTTTTTATTGGGTAATCCTTTTTCAATAAAACTATCGAAAGCTTTTTTTCTAATGGGGTTAGCTTTGTTTGAAAAATATTCTCTATTGACAACCTTATCAAACTCTGTCTTGAAGTAATTTGGCATCATGATTCAAGCCATTGGTATCCTTTTTCCTCAAGCTCTAGGGCAAGGTTCTTTCCACCTGAACGAACAAACTTTCCTTCAATCAGAACATGAACAACATCTGGCTCTATATATTTTAGTAGTCTCTGATAGTGAGTTATAACTAAAAAAGATCGTTTAGAGTTACGGTATTTGTTTACGCCATTTGCAATAATTTTTAGTGCGTCTATATCAAGCCCGGAATCTGTTTCATCCATTATAACAAGTTCAGGCTCTAGTGTGAGCATCTGGAGTATTTCATTGCGCTTTTTTTCTCCACCAGAAAAACCATCATTAACAGCCCGTTTTAGATAAGAGGAATCCATTTCTAATTCGGTTAATTTCTCTTTAATTAATTTTAAAAACCCAGCAGAGTCAAGTTCCTTTTTTCCAGAATTTTTACGTTTTGCGTTTAACGCTGCTCGTAAAAAGTAGGTATTATTCACACCAGGTATTACAACAGGATATTGGAATGACATAAATATACCTGCCAGAGCTCTTTCATCGGGTGACCAATCAATAATTGAATTATTATTATATAAAATATCACCTCCGGATATGGAATATTGATCTTTCCCTGCAATAATATTTGACAGTGTACTCTTTCCTGAACCATTACGTCCCATAACAACATGCATCTCACCTGGTTTGATTGAAAGGTCTATACCTCTAAGTATTTCTTTATCATTAATACCAGCGTGGAGATTTTTTATTTCTAACATAGACTATTTCCTAATTCAACCAACGCTGCCTTCAAGGGTAACCTCCATCAGTTTTGTTGCCTCTACAGCAAATTCCATAGGTAATTCATTGAAGACTTCCTTGCAAAACCCATTTACTATCATTGAGACAGCATCTTCAGATGAGATGCCTCTTTGATTGCAGTAATACAGTTGGTCCTCGCCTATGTTAGATGTAGTGGCCTCATGCTCCATTTGTGCAGATGGGTTTCGTACATCAATATAGGGGAATGTGTGTGCTCCACAAAGGTCACCTATTAATATTGAATCACATTGTGAAAAGTTTCGAGCATTATCTGCTCTTTTCATTATCTTTACTTCTCCACGATATGTTTGTTGACCTTTACCTGCTGATATCCCCTTTGAAATAATAGTGCTCTTAGTGTTTTTACCAAGATGTATCATCTTGGTTCCAGTATCAGCCTGCTGGTGATTATTTGTTACTGCTACAGAATAAAATTCTCCTATGGAGCCATCACCTTTTAATATACAAGAAGGATACTTCCAAGTAATCGCAGATCCAGTTTCAACCTGAGTCCAGGATATTCTAGAATTTTCCTCAAGGCAAGTGCCCCTTTTAGTAACAAAGTTATATATACCGCCTTTGCCAGTTTCTGGATGCCCAGGATACCAATTTTGCACTGTTGAATATTTTATAGTCGCATTCTTATGAGCAACAAGTTCCACAACAGCGGCATGTAGCTGATTCTCATCACGCATTGGTGCAGTACAGCCTTCAAGATAACTCACATAGCTACCTTCATCGGCAATGATGAGGGTCCTTTCAAATTGTCCTGTGTTTGCTTCATTAATTCTGAAGTAAGTTGAGAGTTCCATTGGACAGCGAACTCCTTTTGGAATGTAAACAAAAGATCCATCAGTGAATACAGCAGAGTTTAAAGTTGCAAAATAATTATCAGTATATGGTACCACCGAACCCAAATATTTTTTTACCAGACTTGGGTATTTAATTACTGCTTCTGAAAAACTACAAAAAATAACGCCTGCTTTTTTTAATTCTTCTTTAAAGGTTGTAGCGATGGAGACACTATCAAAAACAGCATCAACAGCAACACCTGACAACATTTTTTGTTCTTCAATTGGTATTCCAAGCTTATCATAAGTTTCTAGTAGTTGAGGGTCTACTTCATCCAAGCTTGATAATTCTTTTTTCTTAGGAGCAGAAAAATAACTTATTGATTGATAGTCTATTTTAGGATAATTGATATTAGCCCAGTTTGGTTCTTTCTTTTTAAGCCAGTGGCGATACGCTTTTAAGCGCCAGTCAAGTAACCATTTTGGTTCTTTCTTCTTTTGTGATATAGTTTTTATGACATTTTCATTCAGGCCAGGAGGGAGGGTTTCAGAATCAATATCAGTAACAAATCCATACTGATAATCTTTTTCAAGATTGGAATCAATTATTTTTTGGTTATTAGACATAATATTTGTTTGCGTAATTTAATTTTAGGCAGAAAAGCTTGTGCCGCATCCGCACGTTCTCTCTGCATTTGGATTTTTTATTTTAAATCCTCCATTTAGTAAATCATCAGAATAATCTATTTCAATATCTTTTAGATATAACCAACTTTTGAGATCGCATACTACTGTTAGTCCATTTGATAAGAACTCTTTATCAAACTCACCTTTTGTATTTTCAAAATCCATTTTATATGTCATCCCCGAGCAACCCCCTCCATCAACTGACATACGTAGAAAGTATTTATCTTTACCGTCTGAAGCCATTACCGCTTTAAGTCTCTTCACTGCATTTTTTGTTACAGTAATTGTAGCATTTTGAAAATCCTGTTGCTGTTTTTCTATTTCATTTCTTTTAGTTGTTTCATTCATAATTATTCCCACTCTACATTATTTTTTTGCTTTTTAACACTTTTTTTAACGGACCCAAATCCTAGCTTTTCACGAGCTTCGCTCGTCATCATTTCAGGATTCCATGGTGGGTCGAAGGTCAATTCAACATTGACATTTTGAACTTGTTTTAATTTCATAACCTTATTTTTTATATCATCCGCCATATGTTGTCCCATGCTACATCCTGGAGTAGTAAGGGACATAGTTATATTTATATTTTTATTAGATTTCTTACTATTAATAGCAATGTCATATATGAGGCCCAGGCTCCATAAGTCAAGAGGTATCTCAGGGTCATAACAGGTCTTTAATTGTTTTATAATTTGTTCTTTTAAATTTTCTTTCATGTTAGATCTGCAAGAGTCATATTATTAAACATTTCTCTAATTGCATCATTTATATGATTAATAGGAGTCCTTATGGTACATCCTTCTATTTGTTCACATCCTGTATCAAAATAACAATTCATTATCCCAACAGGGCCTTCTATAATTTCAAAAAAATCAGTCATATTGATTTTTTTAGGATCAGTTGCTAATTGATATCCACCTGTAGGCCCTTTGACAGCCTTAAGGATATTATTTTTTGCTAGATTTTGCAAAATTTTTGCTAGAAGCTCTTTTGGTATGGCATACTTGGCTGCTAATTCTTTAGCAGAAGTACACTTCTGTGGCTTTTCTTTCTGGAAGTAACTTAATGCGATCAACGCATATTCAACTTTACGACTAATTTTTAACATATATCTATAATCCCAGCGGGAAGTTATATATTAGTGATATGGTTTTACAAATAGATAATTACGACTAAAATTGTCGTATATAGATTACTTTACAATTATTTTATTAGATTTTTGTTCTATTATTTCACCAATAATTTTTGGTTTATTATCCATATTATTGAGCAAAATCTGTGCCTGATCTAGTGGTAGTGATACTAGTAATCCACCAGATGTTTGCGCATCTGAAAGAAGATATTGCACTGTTTGATCAATTTGAGAGTCGAATGAAATGAAATTTTTTAGATAATTTAAGTTCCTCTTTGTCCCCCCAGGAATGATACCTGATCTAGCAATTGACTCAGCATCCGGCAGTAATGCTATATCAGAAAAATTGACTATCGATGATACATTACTACTTTCACATATTTCATTTAGGTGCCCAAGCAGACCAAATCCAGTAACATCAGTTACTGCATTTACTTTTAGATTTGATAAAATTTCCGCCGCATCTTTGTTTAAAGATGCCATAGATTTTGTAGCTTCATCAATACATTTTTGAGATGCAATACCCTTTTTTATTGCCGTTGCTATGATTCCAGTACCTAAAGGTTTAGTTAGAACCAAAGCATCACCAACTTTTGCCCCTGAATTTTTCCATAAATTTTTCTCATTGACTTCACCAGTGACAACCAGTCCGTATTTGGGTTCTTTATCATCAACTGAGTGTCCTCCCACAATTGGGATATTTGCTTCTTCTGCCTTATCTATGCCACCTTGCAATATTTCAGTTAATATCGACTTTGGTAGTTCATTAATTGGAAATCCCACGATGTTAAGCGCAAATAATGGTTTCCCGCCCATGGCGTAAATATCTGATAAAGAATTTGCAGCAGCGATTTGGCCAAAATGATAAGGGTCGTCAACAACGGGAGTAAAAAAATCAACCGTTTGTAATAACAACTTTTCATTATCTAGACGTACTACAGCTGCATCATCTAGTTTTTCGTGATCTATGATGACAGAAGGATGTGAATTGAATTTTAGATCACCCAGAACCTGGGCTAGGTCTTCTGGACCAATTTTACAAGCTCATCCTGAGCCATGACTCAATGTAGTGAGTCGAGTTTTTTCTTTTGTTTTCATAAGGATGTAATTGATTTTTTATCATATTAAGTTTCATCTTCAGCTAAGGCTATCAGACCATCTTTTGCAGTTAATGTGAATTCATCATTCTTATCAGGTATTAGAGTAATGCCAAACATTTTTTCCCTCTCTTTGCGATCAGCATGAATCTGAACACCTAATATTACTTCATTACGTAATTGGGCAGCCTGAACACATTCTCCATAGGGGACAGTTATAGAATCTTCTGTGTCAAAGTTAAAGTAGAAAGAAGCCGGCTTGATATACAGTTCGCTGCCATCTGCTTGGAAAAGATCATCATAAACATCTAAGGCCATTGGTTCTTCAGATACTTGTGCCATAATTTGAGAAACAAATTGGTTAGATACCATAAAGTCTTCAACACCACTATTCAAAATAATATCAATATTGTCACTGTCCATTACTTCAGTTATAAGCTTTGGCCAAACTTTTAGTTTGCTATTATTATTATGAGCATAAGCTGACATTTTCAAAAGCAATATTTGTCTGATGCGAATTAATAGAGATATTACATAAGCATCCATCTCCTCAATAGTGTTTCCACCTGGTGATAGTATAAGAATACTATCAAAATTTTGAGGTTCTATTGATTTCAATTTTTCAAGATCATTGATATCTAATTCTTCAATAGTAAGTTTTATATCTGGATAGGATTTATTGAGTAAGTCAATACAATTATCCATTTCAATATCTTTTTTAGAGACATAGGTACATAATTCAGATTCTTTTGTTAAATAGGTACAAAGTTTTTCTAAAATTATAGGGGTTTTAGTGGTCCAATTTAGAAGGGCAAGTCGATGCGAACGTGCTTTAACTGAATATGTTGGGATTGTCTCAATTGTAGGGGTAAATATTGGATTTTTAAAGTATGATATTGTGGAATCATCTTCAGCAAAAACAATTAATTCATCATCATCCGTAACTGGGGTATTGTGTGGTGGATTGAGTGTTATTTCTCCTTTTGAAGTACTGATTCCCATTGGGGTACTACTTTTAAACCTATTTTGACTTTCTCTAAAGGTAAGTGGTCCACCCCACCCATCATCAGGTTTGTAAAAGTAGAATTCATTACCGTCAAATCCAACCATGTCGCTATAAACAACAGATAGTCCATTACGACTCAATGATAATTGAGCAATCATTCTAGAAAGAACACTCACTTCATTGAGTGCTTTTACAGAGCCACTAGAAATATTTTCTGCCAGATCACGATCACGATCAGAATGAATCTCACAAACAATAGAAGGATGTTCCTTTCCTCTGCAAACTGCTATAATAGACATTATTGATTTTAGAACCAGAGCATCAGCTAGGTTTTTTTCATTTTCTGTTTTCCAGCTAGCTGCACTATTCATTATGATTATAGACTTAGCATTTTTAGCCATAACCTTTTTTAAATTATTAATGTTTGTTACAACTCCGGATCGGGTAATAATTCTTGTTGTAACAAAATCTGTGATATTATCACGAATTATATTATCCATTTCTTCTTTGTCATCCTCAGCAAGAATAACAATCGATGCATCTTTTTCAGATTCGTTTGCCTCAATTAGTTCACGAATGACTTCTAAAATTCTATCACCAAATCCTAGTATCAAGGTATGGTCATTTTCGAGAACAACGCTGCGACCTCTACGTAATTCATCAAGTTTTGATTCAAACACACTTGTTATAAATGCAACCATACTTGAGAAAAGAACGAGACCCACCAGAACTCCCATAATTGATGTTAGCTTAGCTGCCCAATTACTATCGCCATCTGTTTCAGCGGCTGATCCTTCCATTACAGCGACATAGACACGCCAGGGTATTTCAAGCCAACTACTCAATGTTTCATCAGGCATTAGGGCATTTGCTATCCCACGGACAAAAACCATAATTAAAAAACCAAATAAAAATAAGGATAATAATGCAAGGAAAATTGAGGAACTACCTCTTGACATAAAATTATCAACAGCGTATCTAAGTCTTATACCAAAAGGATGATTTGTATTTTTATTCATTATAAATAATTGATTTATTAGCTAGTTATTACAATCAATGTTAAAAAAAAATTAGATAATAAAGGGTAAATTAATTTGTTTCATGAGTATAAACTAACTTCATAAATTGGCGAGTTGTATAGGCCAACAAAAAGAGGTTAGAGATTGTTCATTGTAAAATGAACTTCTAGAACTAATATTAGAAAGCTAGTTAACATTAATTTTGTGAGCATTTATGGGAAAGACTTTTAAAACAATTGATGAGGCAGTGATACGGTTCGCTGGCGACTCTGGTGATGGTATGCAATTGACCGGAGGAAGATTTACAGAAACAACTGCCATTGTTGGCAATGATTTGAGTACCTTGCCGGACTTTCCAGCTGAAATACGTGCCCCGGCTGGTTCTCTAGCAGGTGTTAGTGCTTTTCAATTGAAATTTTCATCAAAAGATATTCATACTCCTGGAGACAAACCCGATGTATTGGTAGCAATGAATCCAGCAGCGTTAAAAGTACACCAAAAAGACGTAATCCCTGGTGGAACAATTATCATGAACACAGATGCTTTTTCAAAAAAGAATCTCAACTTTGCTGGCTATGAGACTAACCCCGTTGAGGATGGATCTCTTGACGACTATTTTATTGTTATACCAATAGAAATGAATAAAATGGTCACCGCTGCTTGCGATGGAATGGATTTACCCACCAAGTTAGTTTTAAGAACAAAAAACTTCTTTGCACTTGGAGTTCTATTTTATATGTATGATAGACCTTTAGATGCCACTGAGTCATGGCTAAAAAAGAAATTTGCAGGCAAAGATGGAATCATTAAAGCAAATACCTCATCTTTAAATGCTGGGTATAATTATGCAGATACAACAGAATTATTTACAACAAGATTTAAGGTTGAAAAAGCATCACTGCCTCCAGGTAAATACCGAAATATCAATGGTAATCATGCTACTTCCCTTGGTCTTCTTGCGGCATCTGAAAAAGCAGGATTAGACTTGTTCTTGGGTAGTTACCCTATCACACCTGCAAGTGACATACTTCATACTCTATCATCATGGAAGCATTTTGGCGTTAAGACATTCCAAGCGGAAGATGAGATAGCAGGCATAACTTCTGCTATTGGTGCGTCGTACTCAGGTAATCTAGCGATCACTACTACCTCTGGACCAGGTATTGCATTAAAAGGTGAGGCTTTAGGCCTAGCTGTAATAACAGAATTACCTCTTGTTGTTATTAATGTTCAACGAGGAGGGCCAAGCACTGGTTTACCTACAAAGACAGAACAATCGGATTTGAATCAGGCACTTTATGGTCGTAATGGTGAAGCACCCGTACCGGTAATTGCTGCTGCTACACCTGGAGATTGTTTTTATGCTGCGTACGAAGCATGTAAAGCAGCTCTAAAACATATGACGCCAGTGCTGTTACTCACCGATGGCTATCTAGCTAATGGATCAGAGCCCTGGAACATACCAGAGGTGGATGACTTAGAACCAATAGATGTAAAATTTGCTGATAAGCCAAATGCAGATGGAGACTTTCTGCCATATTTAAGAGATGAAGATACCCTTGCTCGTCCTTGGGCAATTCCTGGGACTGCCAAACTTGAACATAGAGTAGGTGGTATCGAAACGGCAGAAAATACAGGGCATGTCAGTTATGATCCAGAAAATCATCATAGAATGGTTGTTTTAAGACAGGAAAAGGTTAATAGAATTCAGAACGATATTCCTAAAACTGAAATCTTTGGCAAAAGCAATGGTGATCTTCTTCTACTAAGTTGGGGTGGAACATATGGTGCTTGTAGATCAGCAAGTGAGACATTGCAAGATGAAGGATTAAATGTTTCGCATGTACATATCCGATGGATATCCCCTTTACCAAAAGATCTTGGCGAGATACTAATTCATTTTAAGAATATTTTGGTTCCAGAAATAAATTTGGGACAATTATTGAGATTGGTAAGAGCTGAATATTTAGTTGATGCTAAGGGGCTGAACCTTGTTAGAGGTAGGCCTATAGGTGCTGCAACTATTGTTGAAAAAGTTAAAGAAATACTAGGATAAAAATATGAGTGAATTAAATACTGCTGAATTGACAAAAAAAGATTTTGTTTCCGATCAAGCTGTACGCTGGTGCCCGGGATGTGGTGATTAT
>MDSV01048332.1_pt1 | contig 14196 bp, 16 predicted proteins | sample 810851 | NCBI WGS metagenome assembly MDSV01 (sample SAMN05326640, study PRJNA326480) | marine metagenome | isolation source: seawater | place: Atlantic Ocean: North East | collected 2012 | reverse complement strand
ATTAAAGATATTACTATAGGCTTTTACAATATTTTCTCCTGATAATTTTAAAGTTCCATAAATTCCTATAGGCTTACAATTGGTTTCTTCTGAAACATCTAAGCCATCAAAATTGCCATAAACCATACTTGAAGATAGATAAATTACATGAGTTTTTTGTATTCTTGCATAATCCAAAGTATTTTCTAGGGTTCTTAAACTATTATCAAAGGTAACATGTGGATCTTTATTTGATTTATTTGCATGTGAAACTGCAGCCAAGTGAATAATTATACTGGGCTTTATTTCATTAAAAATTTTTAATATCAAATCATGATCTCTGACATCTTCCCTAATAAATTCTATGTTATTTTTTTTTAAAAGCTCAATCCTACTATTTAAAATTGATGAATATAAATTTACATTTTTGACTTCTTCATCTTTAATTGAGTAAAGATTGTTGATAGATAAACTATCTACTATACTCAGTATTGCACCTTTTGTTTTTAGATATAATGCTAAATTATGACCGATAAAACCACTTCCTCCAACAAGTAAAATTTTTTTGTTATTTATTTCCATAAAAATCTTTTATTGTTTGAATAACTTTATTAATTTCAAATTTTTTTAAGCTTGGATATATAGGTAGTGATATATTTGTGCTTGCGTATTTTTTTGAATTTTTAAAAGATTTGGTATCTAGTTGGTACTTTTTCTTATAATATGTCATTAATGGTAAAGGTGTTGCATAATGTATGCTCGTTCCAATATTTTTACTTTTAAAATTTTTTAAAAGCTTATCTCTATTTTTACAAAATATTTGAAATACAAAAAAGGAACAATCTGAAGAGTAAGGCATGCATTTTATTTGTTTAACATTTTTTAAACTTTTTAAATAATATTTTGCAATTATTTGTCTCCTTCTTAGATTGTTTTTATAATTTATGATTTGCCTAAGTCCTAAAGCTGATTGAAAGTCTGTTAATCTATAGTTAAATCCTAAACTTTTAACATCGTAAGTACCTTGTTTTTTTCTCTGATTAATATCTTTATCTATTCCAAATGCTTTCAGTCTTTTAATTTTATTATAAAAATTTTTATTATTTGTTATAAGCATGCCTCCTTCTCCAGTAGTAATTTGTTTTGTAGGATAGAAAGAAAAACAACCAGATATTCCAAAATTGCCAACATGCATATTTTTAAATCTTGTACCAACTGAATGGGCACAATCTTCAATAAGTTTAATTTTATTTTTTTTACATAATTTAATTATTGACTTTATATCACAGGACAGACCAGCCATATGAACGATAATTAATGCTTTAGTTTTTTTTGAAATTTTGCTTTCAATTTTTTTTGAGTCAATATTTCCTGTCTCAAAATCTATGTCCACAAAAATAGCTTTAGCTCCAGTGTATTCAACTGCATGAGATGTTGCTGTATGAGACATTGCAGGCACAATTACCTCATCTCCTTTTTTTAAATTAAGAGCTAAACACGATAAATGTAAAGCAGCTGTACAACTAGACACAGTTACCGCATATTTGGAATTAGTGTATTTTTTAAATTTTTCTTCAAAAATTTGTGTATTTTTTCCATGAGTTAGCCAACCACTTTTAATTGTTTTTTTTACTAAATTTAGGTCAGAGTCTGCTATGTTTGGTTTTGAAAATTTTATAATCATGTGTTAATTTTTAATTAAAAGAATTAGTTTTTTTAATAAAGACTATCCCCGCTGAACATTATCTTTTATCTCGTATCTACCTCTACAATCAATAATTAAATTCGCATTATCTTTAATTAAATCATAATCAAAAAAATCATGATCTGTCATTAAAACCACTATATCAAAGTTTTTTATATTTTTTTTATCTATGATTTTAATCTTTTTAATTCTTTTATCATAATATTTTTCTTCTACATAGGGATCGTGCACGAAAATATTTTTAATTCCTTTTTTATAAAGACTGTCTATTAACTTAAGAGATGCTGACTCTCTTAAGTCATCTAAGTTTTTTTTATATGAAAGACCGAGTATTAAAATTTTTGAGTTATTCAATTTTAACTTTTTCGCTTTAAGATTTTTGATAATTTTTTTTAAAATAAAATTTAAGACAACAATATTTACTTTAGCAGATAACTTTATAAATTTTGCAGGTAGGCCTACCTTAACGGATTTCCAATATAAGTAATTTGGGTCAATTGGTATACAATGACCTCCAACACCTGGACCAGGAAAAAATCTTCTAAATCCATATGGCTTTGTATTAGCTAAATTAATGACATCAAATATATCAATATTCATTTTATCAGCTAAAATTTTCATTTCATTTATAAATCCTATATTTACTGACCTATAAATATTTTCTAAAAGTTTTGAAAATTCTGCGATTTCAATGCTTTTGCTCTCTACAACTTGATTAAATGATTTGCTGTAAAAATTAGAGATTGCTTGCAAACAATTCTTAGAATAACCACTTACTACTTTTGGAACTTTTTGAATAGAGTTCTCATTTTTACCAGGGTTAATTCTTTCAGAGGAGAATCCTAAAAAAAAATCTGTACCAACAGTAAATTTTTTTTTTATTTTTTTATAAATTTCATCCTCTGTTGTTCCTGGATAGCTAGTGCTTTCTAATATTAATATTTGGCCTTTTTTCAAAAACTTATTTATTGAATTAATTACATTTTTTAAATAGCTAAGATCAGGTACTTCATTATTCGTCAGCGGAGTTGGAACACAAATAATTACAACTCCACATTTCTTTATTTCTTTAAAATTTGAAAAAAATTTACCATTTTTATTTAATAAGCTAATATCCTTATTTGATATTCTGTCTATATATGAGTAATTTTTTTTAATATTTGAAATTTTTTTTTTATCAGTATCAAATCCAAATACTTTAAAGTTATTTTTGACAAAAAGAATTGAAAGTGGTAACCCGACATAACCTAAACCAATCACACCTACATTACTTTTTCTAATATTAATTAAATCAATTGCATTTTTTAAAAATATATTTTTCATAAAAAAAATTCTTTAATATTATTTATTTAAAAAGTTTGCACATTTATCAAGAGTAAATTTAGAATTACCTAAAAAATATTTAACTGTTTTTTTATTATCTTTATTTTCTATTGGAAAAACTACTTTTTTTCCTATTAGTTTAATAATATTTTTTTTCATTTTTTGTTCAGACAAATAAATTAAATTTTTATTAAATCTATATAAATATTTTTTAAGCAAAAGTTTTTTTTCAAAAAAAGGCACCATTACATACTTTCCATTTGCCATAGATTCAATGGTGGAACCTGAATTATGACCTATTATTATATCTGCTTGATTAATTAATTTTTCAGCAGATCCCCCTTCAAATATCTTGATATTCTTAGAAATATTAACAGGAGTTTTAAAACTATTATGATTTTTTCTTTTAATAATAACATTAATATCCTTGCGGTCAGACAAATTATTTAAAATTTTTATCACTTTATTATGTGATAAGTTCCAATTCAGATTTCTGTTTTCTTTTGTCTGAGGGATTCCGGTAATAGAGTTAAATGTCAAAAACAATAAGTTTTTAATTTTTTTGATCTTCTTTTTTTTATTTATAAAATCATTAATTCTAGGACAACCATTTACTGAAATTTTTTTTTTTATTTAAATTATCCATCTTAATTAACATTTTTTTCATAAAACTGTTATAAACAGATATTTGATCAAAATACTGGAAAACTTTTTTATATTCATTTGACTTAATTCTATACCTCACATGAGGATCTGACATAAAACATTCTTTATTCCATAGCTTAACAGGTACTTTGTTATTCTTACATCCAATGTATAAAGCAAACTCAGTATTATAATAATATGCAAGAGCAATAAAATTTATTTCTTCATTATCTTTATATAATTTTTTTAAGTGTTTAATTACATCAGTCCAAAATAGGACTAACTTGTTTCTAATTATTTCACTTAACTCGAAATACTTTGGTTTATTATCTAATTCATTATAATTTAATTTTAAATTTTTAAATAACTTTGACTTATCTACAAAATAATAAAAAATAATCTTAATTATAGTTCTTCTTATAAAAAATATCTGAGGTATTAAACTAGAACTTTTGTTAGTAATTTCAAAATCTCTTCTTCCACCTCCTGTAACTCTATCAAGAACTATTAATATTTTTTTACTTTTATTTTTTTTTCTAAATGGTTTTGGCTGAAAAAGTGAAACTTTGATTAAAATTGCACAAAACTTACTTAAATTAAGTGTGCAACATAGTAAAATAAGCAAGTGAAGCAAAAATAAATAAAAATTGTAAATTTCTTTTTTCAAATTTTTAAATAAATTTTTTTTTAAGAAGTAAATTTTCAATATTCTCTAAAATATAATGTCCTAAAAAAATATGACATTCTTGTATTATTGCAGTATTATTATTTTTGACTAATATTGAATCATCCACCATTTTTTTTGCCTTTCCTCCACTTTTTCCTAAAAGACCAACAGAATATATTTTCTGCTTTTTAGCTTCTTGCAATACCTTAATTATATTTTGAGATTTACCAGAAGTAGTAATTACAAATAGTATATCATTTTTATTTTTTAATGCTTGGAATGTTCTTAAAAAGATATCATTACTTTTATAATCATTTGCACATGCAGTAAGTGTTGACGTGTCAGTTGCTAAAGAAATCGCTGCAATTGGCTTTCGATTAATATTTGGTCTTAGTCTAATTAAAAATTCAGCCGCCAAATGTTGTGCATCAGCTGCTGAGCCACCATTCCCACAAAATAGTAGTTTTCCTCCTTTTAATATTTTGTTAGAAATTTTTAAAATTATAGAATTTAGATTTTGATTATCTATTTCAAGAGACTTAATTGCTTTACAATGTTCCCCAATTTTTTTTTTTAACATATCTAAATATTTTATTTTATATGAGCTCTTAGCTTATCCGCAATTATTTTTTCTTTTTCTGAGACATCTCCTAATTTTTCTACACCGATAGCTTGATGTATTTTTTCAATTGATGAAGTCAGCTTTACCATTCCTTGCATTTCTAAAGATGCTGATTGATCACTTCCATACATAGATCTATCAAGAGTGATATGCCTTTCCAAAGAACTTAACTCAAACATTACCGCTGCCAATGAAATTGCTATTCCATTTTCATGACCACTATATCCTACATTGCATTTATAAACTCTTTTTAGAGCTTTAATAGTTTCAAGATTAGCTTCATCAGGCGCCATGGGATAAGTCGAAACACAATGCATTAGTTCAAAAGGACATTTAAAATTTCTAAAAATTTCTACTGCAGAGTCAATATTTTTTTTGGTACACATGCCAGTTGAGATAAAAGTATATTTTTTTTCTTTAGCAACTTCTGCAATAAAATCTAGATCAACAACCATGGCTGATGCAATTTTATTAAATTTTAAATTATATTTTTTTAGAAAATTAAGACTATTTTTATCCCAAGCAGAGCAAAACCATTCTATATTTTTACTTTTGCAATACTTATTAATTTCATCATATTCTTTTTCACCAAACTCCAAACCTTTTTTTTGTTCTCTTTGAGTTGTTCCCCAAGGACTTTCTCTTAGTGAGTCCAGAACTTCTTTTGAATAAACTAAATCAATATCTCTTTTTTGAAACTTTACAGCATCAAAATTGGCTTCTTTTGCATTTGAAATTAATTTTTTAGCAATCTTTAAGTCTCCATTATGATTTATTCCAATTTCTGCAATCAGGAAAGGTTTTTTTTTCATTTATATTTTTTTTGTTTTCTTAGACATAATGTATTCTGCGTAATGAAAATCTTCGTTGGTATCAATATCAACTATTGTACTATCATTATCTATATATCCATATACTTTTTTTCCCCAGAGATTTTTATTTTTTATAATATGGTGGGTCTTATATAGGTCTATATGACAATTTATAAAATAAGTTTTTTTGAAAGTCTGTCTTGCAAGCCAAAGTTTATTTACATCATAATCACTATTAAATGCAGTATAAACTTGATTATTTTTAACTCCACAGCTCCAATAAGTAGGCTTTGAAGTTTCATTGAGGAGTCTCATACAGCTATATTTATTTTGTATTTGTTTAAATTTTTTAATTACTTTTTTTATAGTGTTAATATTTCTTATAGGATTAGTAGGTCTTAGATGGGCAAAATATAATGGAAGCACTTTATTGTTATTATTAATATAGTCTTCAAAAACTGAATATTCACTTGCTGTAGCTGATGATATTTTTGCATTTCTTTTATGAATTTCTAATTTCTTGTTTATTTTAAGTGCAATATCTATGTACTTGTCTGAGTCGCTTGAAAAAATTACTTTAGTAAAACATTTGGACTGAAAAGCAGTTTTAATTGAATAATAAATTAAAGGTTTGCCATTTAATTTCCTGATATTTTTATCTTTTAAACTTGACCCTGATCTTGCTGGTATAAAAGCCCATATTTCATTAACAAATTTTATTTTAGTCATTTTTTTTATTTTAATATTTATTTTAATTTTTTTTAAATATCATATGAATTTCACTACAAGTTTTATTTTTATCTAATACACTTTGTAGCTCATCTACTGTATTTTGAAAAATTTTATTTATCTCTTTGGTGTATGTTTTTTTATCTGAATAATTAGCACTTGTTAATATGGATCTAAATAAATCAGGGATGTCAGTACCAAACCACCATTCTCCTATTATTTTTAGGTTATTTTTTTTTGCAAAGTAGTTTAAAGACTTTTCGGTATATAAATGAGTGTGGCCATTTGATAAAACTCTTGGAAAAACTTTTGTGAATACATTTTCTAGAAAAACAGATAATGAAAGTGCAGGCACTGCTATATACAAATACTTTAATTTAGATAATTTAAAATCTTTCAATAACTTTTTTGGGTTTATATGTTCAAGAACACCTATTAGTGCCAAAGTATTGGATTTCTCAAAATTATCTTTCAAAATTGAATGATCTCCAAATTTAGTGTGAAAAAGCTTATTTTTTTTTAAAAATTTATTTCCATTTTTTACAGACTCACCATTTGTTTCTAAACCTATAGCCTCCACACCTCTCATCTCTAAGGCCTTCAAAAAATATCCAGCTCCAGATCCATAATCAATCACTTTAATTTTTTCTTTTATAACTTTTTTAAGAAAATCTACTTTAGGGACATATATGTTTTGAACTCTGGATTTGTAATGCTTCTTATAAAAAAGATTATAATTCTTTCCATCATCATTACTATAAAGCCATTTGTTAAACTTTTCTGTATCTTCATAAATTCCATTCAAGTGTCCACATTTTTTGCAGATACAATACTCAATTCCAAAATTTTTTATAAAAGGTTTAGTAATTTTTGTTTGACAATTTTCGCATTTTTTTCTTTTGATTTGTTTTTTGTAAACATTATTAATTTTTTTTGCATAAGAAAAATACTTTGAATTATCAATAATAAAATCTTTTTTAATTAAAGAAATATTTTTATAAGATTTTGAAAATTTAATGATTTTCATTTATTAGTAATAAATTTTAGTTTTTATGCGACAGTAAAATGCTAAAATTAAATTATTGTTCTTCCACCGTCAACAACTATATTTTGACCTGTCAAATAGGAATTATTTTTATCTAGTAGGAATAATAAACTTAACTTCAGATCATTTTTATTTGCCATTCTTTTCATTGGAATAAACATTAGTAATTTTTTTACAAAAATTTTTTTCTGATTATTAAAGACAGGACCAGGTGATAACATATTCACTTGTACGTTTGTTTTTGCATATAAAGACGAAAAATATTTTGTTAATCCTAGCAAACCATGTTTAATAACTGAATAAGTAACTGGCTTTAAAAAATTTCTATATTCAGAGTATAAGTCCTGATTGGGTGCTATCATTGATAAATCAGATCCAATATTAACTATTTTTCCTTGCCTTTTTTTTTTCATTTCTTCTCCAAAATATTTTATCATTAGATAAGATCCTGTTAATGATACTTCTATTTCTTTATTCCAAACTTCTATATTTGGCAAATGTGATTTCTTTTGAGTTGCTTTAGGAATTGAGTCAATAGCAGCATTATTAATAAGACAATTTACAAAAATTTTTTTTGATTTTAATTTTTGTTTAAAAACTTTGATTTCATTCTCGTTTGTAATATCCAAATTTTCATACAAAAAACATTTTTTTACTAATTTCTTTTGAAAAGCAGATTTAGGTGATGCTTTATCAATTATTATAACCTTATAATTATTTTCAATTAGTGACTGTGAAAAGAAAGATCCAATAAATCCCAAACCACCTGTAATTATAACAAAATTATTTTTTTGTTTCACAAGATCTGACCTCCATCGACAATTATATTTGAACCTAGAAAGTTATTTTTATTTTCAATTAGTAATTTACAAATATTTAGTATCTCTAAAGGATCACAAAATTTATTACTGGGAACATTTTGTTTAATATAATTTAGCGTATTTTTTTTATTTATCCTCAATTTTTTACCCCAGTTATTATTTTCCATGAGTATGTTGCCTGGAGAGATAATATTTAAATTAATATTCTTAGCAGCTAGTTCTTTTGCTATTATTGAAGAGTAAAAATTTAAAGAATTTTTTGCTACGGAATAAGTGATGGGTGCATTGATATTTTTAACTCCTGCTATTGAGGAAATAGCAATTATTTTTGTAGGTTTATTTTTATAATTTTTTAAATATGAATTAATTAAATTTACTAAAGGATAAAAATTATCAGAAAAAGATTTGTTAAAATCTTTTATACTTGGAAAATCTTTATAATTTTTTTTACTATTGCCAACACAAAATATTATAACATCAATTTTAGAAAATTTTTTTTTTATCCTCTGAAATGCTCTAGTTGCTTGTGTTAAATTGGACAAATCAGTTTTTACAAAATATTTATGTTTAATTTTACTTCTAGATAACAAGAAAACATTGTTCAAAATATCTAGTTTTTTGAATAAAAAATATCCAAGATTTTTGGATGCTCCGCATATAACAATATTTTTCATATAAAATTCTCTATAAATTTTTTATTTATTAAAATCTCATTAATATTATCTTTGGCTCTTGCAGTCTGTAAAATTAAATTTTTGTTATATTTAATCTTTCTTAAATATGAAAAAAACTTTTTAAAATCATAATCCCCTTTACCTAGTCTTACTGTTCGTCCTCTAAATAGCCTATCTTTAATATGAATATTTTTAACAAATCTAAAATATTTTTTTTCCTCTTCAAAACTATATCCAAGGGATGCACTATTACCAGTATCGTAATTTATTCCAAACTTACTATTAAGCTGTTTAATAAAAGTTATAATTTTATTAGGTGGATAATCTGTTTCAAATAGAATTTTTTGATTTGGACCCAAATATTGTGTAAATTTTTTTATCTCGCGAATTAAAAATTTTTCTTGGGAAACATTCTCGATAGAAGAAAAATCTACTAGTGGCAGTATAATATATTTAACTCCTATATTTTTAGAACATTTTATTACTTTTTTTAAATTTCTAAGAGTTTTTATAAATTTTTTATTTTTATAGAAGGGTTCTTGCATAAAAAAATCACAAGTCACACTAGGAATTTTAATTTTTTTATTTTTTAAAAAAAATTTTAATTCTCTATTTTTTGAATAGTTAAATAAGTGATTTTGGTTCATATTTTCAGAATTAATAGTCCACTCCATAATTTTAAAATTTATTGAATTCATAATATTGATCTCAACTTTCCATTTTTTTGCAGGAAAAAATTGAATTGCATTTTTTTTTTCTGAGTCAACTAGTCTACCCTGCATAAAGCCTATTTTCATTTTAAACCTTTTGCTAACCATCCACCATCTATTACTATATCCGAACCTGTTATATAATCAGAGTCTTTTGAAATTAAAAAATTTACAGCTCCCAATACATCTCTTGGTGAACCCCAATAATTTAATATTGTATTTTTACTTCTTTTTTTTCTTTTTAATAAATTGTGAAAACTTTTTTTTGACATACCCTCAGATATATAACCTAAAGATAAAGAGTTAACTTTTATTCCGTATCTACCATAATCTACCGCTAAAGATTTAGTCAAAGAATTCAAAGCCCCTTTTGAGGCCACATATCCTGGGTTATCTGGAAATCCCGCGTGAGCATTTATACTAGAAATATTGATGATTTTTTTTATTTTTGATTTTTTTAACTTTGGTAATGCAAAATGAGAGCAATAAAACGCTCCATTCAAGTTAATTTGTAAAGTTCTTTCAAAGTTTTCTAAAGTATTTTTACTAATTTCAGTAACAGAGGCATTATTTATCAAAACATCAATATTACTGATTTTCGATAAAGTTTTCTCGACCTCAAATTTATTTGAGATATCACATACAAAATCAGTTGTTTTTTTAAGTGTTCTTGAAACACCAAATATTTTATTTTTTTTTTTGAGTTGTTTATAAAGGTATAAACCTATTCCTTTACTTGAACCTGTTATTAAAATATTCATTAAGAAAAATTCAAACTTATAGCAAAATTCACTTTATTACATCACCTTTTTTAAAATTTTGCCAAGATTTTTTATTAATTATTTTTTTAATATTATCAAAATTATATGAATTTTTTAAATAGGGTCTCATAGAAGAAATTTTATTAAATGTAATTTTTTCCCCTAACTTAATATTTTTTGATGCATAAAAAGACCTTCTAGCTAAATTTATAATTTTTTTTTCATCGTGTTGAATTTTTTTATTTTTATTACCAATCATTTTTTCAATATCTCTTATTGACTTAACTAAATCTCTCATCTCATCTAGATCTGATGAAATCAAATGATCATGAAAAAAAGAGTAATTTTTGTCAAGGGTGAAATGTTTCTCAATTATTGATGCTCCATAAGCGACTGCAAGACAACATGCCTGAATTCCAATAGAGTGGTCTGAATATCCAACCTCTAAACTATATTTCTCATTTAAGTATTTAATAACTGAAATATTTAAAATTTCTTTTTTTGCAGGATAAGAGGAAACACAATGAAGAACCTTTAGTTTTTTAATAATTTTTTCTTTCCCAAATTTTCTTATTAATTTTTTAATTAAAATATCAATTTCTTTTTTACTCAAGAAACCAGTAGAAATTATACAAGTTTTATTTTTTTTTAAAATCTTATTTATGTAATAAAAATTATTATTATCACCAGAAGATATTTTCAAAATAGATGTATTTTTTAATAAAAATTTTAAACTATCTTCATCAAGAGGTGTTGCAAAAAATTTTATATTTAATTTTTTAGCATAGTGTTTTAATTTTAGGAATTCTTCAAAAGTTAATTGAAATTTCTTTAGCCTATTAAATCTTTCTTTATTTTGACGAGATACATATTTATTAACATTGTATGCTTGAAATTTTACTGCATCGGCACCTGCTAATTTAGCATTATAAATTAATTTTTTTGCTACAACATAATTGCCTTCATGATTATTTCCTATTTCAGCAACTATAAATACTTTTTTCATATTAAATAAAAAAATTTATTAAATTAAATTTTAAGAATCTGCTTCTTATCTAAATTAATTTACAATAATATTCTACAAATATAGTTCAAATTAAATTGTTTGAGATATATAACTCGCTTATAAACATTAAAGAATTCATATGATAAAAATATATAGCACCTCCTTTATAAATCCATCACATCCATCTTGGAAAATGATTGATAAAAAAATTACTTTTGAAAATTATTCAGATTGGAGCAAAATAACAACTGATATCATTTATGATAAAATTATCATTATTTTTGAAGAAGATATCGAAAATGAAAAAAATAAATACAATAATTTATTTTTGAAATTATTTTCTAAAATCCAAAAAAATAGTCAAAATAATTTAATTGTTTTTTATATTTCTAAACAGAAGAATAATATTAATGATCTTATTGTAGATAAAACACTAACGGATAATAAAGAAATTTTTAAAAAAAAAATTTTAAGCGTCTCTAAAAACGATAATTTTATTTTTGTTGATATTGATAAAGTTTTTTCAACTGAAGGACTTAAAAATATTTTTGAAGAAAGAAATTGGTATTTATTTAGATCAAGATTATCTGATAAAGGTATGGGTGTATTAGTTGAACAAATTAAAAGAACATTAAATCATTTAAAAAATTTAAAAAAAAAATTATTGATCTTAGACTGTGATAACACATTGTGGGGAGGGGTTGTTGGCGAATCAGGATATAACAAAATAAAAATTGGTGAAGATGGAATCGGTTCTGCATATTTATCTTTTCAACAAGAAATAATTAAGATTAAAAAACAAGGAGTGATGCTAGGTATTTGTAGCAAAAATAATTTTTCAGATGTTGAAGAGGTCTTTCGTAAAAACAAAAATATGGCTTTAAAGTTTAATGATTTCGTAACTAAAAAAATAAATTGGGATGAAAAGTATCAAAACATCAAACAAATACAAAAAGAGTTGAATATTGGTTTCGATAGTATGGTTTTCTGGGATGACAACATTTTAGAAAGAAAAAAAGTTTTAAAATTTCTTCCTGAAGTTTTTGTACCCGAGCCATCAGATGATATCTCAGATTGGAAAGACCAAATAGTTAAAATTGATGATTTATATAAGTATAAATTAACTACGGACGATCTTAAAAAAAATATGCAATATAAAATGCGTGCTAAATTCATCTCATCATTTCAAATGAAAAAAGACGAAATATCTTTTTTAAAATCAATAAAGCCTAAGCCAATAATCAAAAAATTAACACCAGATCAATTCAATAGAGCTTCACAATTAACATTAAAAGTGAACCAGTTTAATTTAACATCAATAAGATTAGACACTACAGATATTAAAAAAATTTATAGTTCTAAAAAGTTCCTCAACTATCTAATAAGTTTTAAAGATAATTTTGGAGACCATGGCACAATTGCCTTTATAATATTAGAAAAAAAAAATAAAAATAATTTTGAAATAAAAAATTTCTCTATGTCATGTAGAATAATTGGTAGACACTTAGAAGCATGGGCGCTCGACCAAATATTTAAAATTGTAAAAAAAAACAAAGGAGAATTTGTGGTAGCTAAATATATTAAAACAAATAAAAATAAGTTATGTGAAAATTTTTACGATGATCATGGAATGAATTTAAAATTTAAAAGTAATAAAGATAAGATATACGAGGCTAATGTTAAAAAAACTAAAGTTCCATTTTTGCAAATTTATTCAAAATGAATATAAATTAATTTAAGTCTAATTATGAAAAATAAATCAGATACAAATAAAGATATTTTTAAATTATATACAAAGTACAACAAAAAAATTAAAAAAAAGGATCTCAACAAAGAAATTAACAAATTACTAGACTCACTTAAATTAATTAATCTTTATCTAGACGTAGAAAAAAAATTTAGCATTAAAATAGGTTTAAACGAATTGGAAAAAATTAAAAAATTAAGTGATTTAACAAATTTAATAAATAAAAAAATTAAATGAAAATTCACCATATTGGTATTTATTCAAAGAATATAGCCAAAACAGTTGCAAGATATAAACAATTTTTTTCTAATATTAGCATATCAAAAATATTTGTTGATAAAATATTCAATGTAAAAATAGTTTTTATTAAAAATAAAAATGACATTATTTACGAATTTATTGAACCTTTAGGTAAAAAAAAAAATATTTTTTCTTCTATAAAAAAAAATCAGTCTAGTATTCATCACTTAGCATATGAAGTTATTAATTTAGAAAAAGAAGTCAAAAGATTGAGGAGAAATGGATATTTTCAAATTAAACCTATTTTGTACTCAGTAGCCTTGAAAACAAAAATTACTTTTTTAATTAACGACGACTGTGTTTTAATAGAGCTTATTCAAGCAAAGCCTAAGGTAGTTTTTTCAAAAATTTAAAGAATCTATGGGGTTTTTATTCCCAATTATTTTATTTAATTTTTTAATATCTGAAGGATAATCAACACAATAATTTGAAAATTTCATTTTTTTTGATCTGTTGTATTTTAAAATCTTAAATTTAAATTTATTTTTATAAAAATACTTAGTTACGTGTTCTTTTTCAATTTTTGAAAAAAATAAGATATTTTTTTTTAACAAACTAGTTTTTATGATTTCTATACCCATCCCCTTGGCATATTTTGAATCTAAAGAATTTGTAATTATATCAAATTTTTTTTTTTTAGATAAATATAT
>MDSV01142412.1_pt1 | contig 14198 bp, 10 predicted proteins | sample 810851 | NCBI WGS metagenome assembly MDSV01 (sample SAMN05326640, study PRJNA326480) | marine metagenome | isolation source: seawater | place: Atlantic Ocean: North East | collected 2012 | reverse complement strand
TTGGTGGGCCCACTAGGACTCGAACCTAGGACAACTCCGTTATGAGCGGAGGGCTCTAACCAACTGAGCTATGGGCCCCTAATTAAAATAAATTAGTATATTTCAGACAATGAAAGAAGATTAATTTTTATCTAAGAAGCTCTTAAGAAGCTTTGCTCTTGTTGGATGCTTAAGCTTTCTTAACGCTTTAGCCTCAATTTGTCTAATTCTTTCTCTTGTAACTGAGAACTGCTGACCTACTTCCTCTAAAGTATGATCTGAGTTCATACCAATACCAAATCTCATTCTTAATACTCGTTCTTCTCTAGGGGTTAAAGAAGAAAGAATTTTAGTAGTAGTTTGACGAAGATTTGAATGAATAGCTGCATCAATTGGTATAACAGCATTATCATCCTGAATAAAATCACCTAAATGGCTGTCTTCTTCATCTCCAACAGGAGTTTCAAGGCTAACAGGCTCCTTGGCAATCTTTAAAACTTTTCTAACTTTTTCAAGTGGCATATTTAGCTTAATAGAAATTTCTTCTGGAGTTGGCTCTCTTCCAATTTCATTAAGAAGCAACCTCTGAGTTCTCACAATTTTATTAATTGTTTCAATCATATGAACAGGAATTCTTATTGTTCTTGCCTGATCTGCTATAGATCTAGTAATCGCCTGCCTAATCCACCAAGTTGCATATGTAGAAAATTTGTATCCCCTCCTATATTCAAATTTATCTACTGCTTTCATCAATCCGATATTGCCTTCTTGTATTAAATCTAGGAATTGGAGACCTCTATTTGTATATTTTTTTGCTATAGAAATAACTAGTCTTAAGTTAGCTTCTATCATTTCTTTCTTCGCAATACTTGACTCTCTCTCACCTTTCTGAACATTACTTACAATTCTCTTAAACTCCATAAGAGTTAGGCCTATATCACTTGCTGAAGACCTTATATCATTCATAATGCTCTTAATATTACTCTTTTCTTGCTTAACAAATTTCTCCCATCCAGTTAGTCTTGTAATTTTTCTTAGCCAATAAGGATTATTTTCGTTTCCTAAATATTTTTCTAAAAACTCCTCACGTGAAATTTTATGCTGTATTGCTAATTTTAACAACTTACCTTCCAAAGAAACAATAGATTTATTCACCTTATAAAGCTTATTGATAAGCTCTTCTATTTTATTTGTATTAATCTGAAGTCCCTTAATTAATTCAACTACAACTTCTTTGGAAGCTTGATAATTATTTTCTGATTTTTTTGGGAATTCTTTTCCTTTTTCTTGATGAGCTATTTTATTCTTTTGGAGCTTTTGTAATTTTTTGAAACTTTTATTTAATTCTGAAAAAGTATTTAATATTTGAGGCTTTAGTTCTTGCTCCATAATAGATATAGAAACATTTAATTCATCCTCTGAATCCTCATATTCTTCAATTGACTGTTCGTTAGTGACTTCTATAGTCGACTCTGTATCATCGCCATAAGTTGATGATTTTCTCTCAAGTTCTCTCCTTTTCCTCAGCTCTTCTTTTTCCTCTTGCTCTTTCTTCTTTTTTGCCTCTTTAATCTTTTTACTTAATTCTTTTTTATTAGGTGATTCTTCAAACAATGATTCAAGATCAATAACTTCCCTGAGTGTTATTTTTTCAGCTATTATATCATCCCTCCAATCTAAAATAGATTTCAATGTTAGAGGACTCTCACAAAGACCAGAAATCATTGCCTCTTGTCCAGCCTCAATCCTTTTCGCAATAGCAATTTCACCTTCACGAGACAGTAAATCAACAGTACCCATTTCTCTAAGGTATAACTTAACTGGATCATCTGTTTTATCTCCTACAGTTTTTGCTGAATTTTGATCATCATCTTTTTCATCATCATTATTATCAGAATCGTCTGAATCAATTATATCGAATCCAGCTTGAGATAATTTTGTTGTATACTGTTCTATTTGTTCAGATGAAAACTTTTCCTCTGGAAAAGATTTTTTAATAAGTTCATTAGTTAAGTAGCCGTCTTTTTTACCTTGTTTTATAAGTTTCTTAATTATAGACTTTTCTAAATCTAGTACAGGGCTATCTTGCTCAGATGAAGACTGAGATTGTTGAATCTCTTGATCTTTATTTAATTGCTTTTTCTTTCTACCTCTTTTTTTCATTTTATTTATTATTTTAAGCTTTCTTTCTTCAGTTTTAAAAATTTTTCAAAATTTTCTTCATTCATATTCTCTTCTAGATCTATTGCAGCTTGATCAACATCTTTATTTTCAGCAAATTTATTTTGCAATTCCAAAAACTCAAGAAAACTCCTCTCAACATGCTGCTCATTATTTTTTAGTAAAGGCTGGTATGTATTTAATAAAGAGGGATTATAAATTTCTTCAATCTGTTGCTGAAATCCTTTTTCTATTAAATATGACTTTATATCAATATTTTCAAGTTTTTTGTCATTTTTTGAGACAATATATTCGACTATTATTGAGCAAGCCTTAGAAAGCTGAATATTACTAAAATTGATAAACCCTAATTCTTCAAGATATTTTGAGATCAGAAAAGGATTCTCAATTATTAATAGGATTATAAGCTTTTCTCTTATAGTAGAGTCCGATAAATGCTCATTAGCTCTTTCACTCATCACGGTTTCTTTTGTAACTTTCGAAGGTATATATTTTGAATTATATTTATAGTTATTTTCTCTTGTCTTTCTAAGTTCCCCAAAACGTTCAAAGTAATCTTTTTTATAATATGCTCTAACAGTTTCATCCTGTATTCCAGGAATTATTTCTTTTATCCTCTTTTCAAATCCAGCTTTCTGTTCGGGACTTGATAAATCAAATCTAGAATACTCATTTTGCCAAATATAATCTGATAGACTTACAGAACTAAAAATTAATTTTTTAAGAGCTGATTTCCCATTCTTATTTACAAAATCATCTGGATCATTATTTTCAGGCAATATACAAAAGCGCATAGAATGGTCTGGCTTAAGAATAGAAAGAGCTAGCATAGCCGCTCTTAATGAAGCTTTCTTTCCAGCTTCATCTCCATCAAAAATAATAATTGGATTTTTACAATATTTCCATGCTCTTTCCATTTGAAACTTAGTTAATGCTGTTCCTAAAGGTGCAACAACTGATTTAAAATTATTTTGATATAATGAAATTACATCCATATATCCTTCAACTAATATTAAATCTTTAGGTAATTTATCTTCCTCAAGAGCTAAATCAAGATTGAAAAGATTAAAACTTTTTTTGAATACTGCGCTTTCTGAAGAATTGATATATTTTGCTTCTTTATAATTCAGATTCGAGTTTTCTTTGATAATAGTTCGGCCCCCAAATGCAATTACATTAGATTTATAATCCTTAATAGGAAAGATTAATCTATTTCTAAAAAAATCATATAATTTGCTTTTATCTTTAATTGATCTTTTTACTAAACCAAGCTTCAAAGCATCTTCTAATTTTAAATTATTTTTATATATGTGTTTCAGAAGTCCATTTGTATTATCTGCATATCCTATTTGAAATTTCTCTATAACTTTTTTGTCAAGTCCTCTTTTTTGAATATATTCATTTGCGACTTTAGACGCTCCAAGAGATTTTTTATAGTATACATTTGCTTCATATAATATTTTTCTTAAGTCATCATAAACTGCATAATCTTTTTCTGATTCACCTTTTACAATACCAGATAATGGATCTAAACCTGCTTGTTTAGCTAAATATTCAATAGAATCTGGGTAAGTCATGTTCTTATGTTTCATTAAAAAAGTAAAAATATTTCCATGTTCGGCACTGCTAAAGCAGTGATAAAATTCTTTTTCATCATTTACGGTGAATGAAGGAGTTTTCTCATTTTTAAAAGGACTCAAACCCACATACTCATTTCCTCTTTGAGTAAGCTTAACAAATTTACTAATTACATCTGAAACCTTTAGCCTTGATTTAATCTCTGCAATAAATTCTTTTGAATAACGAGGCATCTATTAAAGTATATTATTAATTTTCAGAAATTATACCGTACAAATAAATCTTATTTTTTAAGTTTTTCCTTAAGAATCTTACTAGCTACTGAAATATCAAGACTTGGGTCACTATTTTCTTTTAAAAATTTAATAACTTTACCTATTTCTTTGAGACCCGAAGATCCGGTCTCAGTAATTGCCTTATCACATAGAATTTCTGTTTCTTTTTCTCCAAGTTGATGGGGAAGAAATTCTTCAATTATTGTGATTTCTGACCTCTCCTTATCAACAAGTTCATTCCTATTGGCCTTTGAAAACATCTCAATAGAATCGTTTCTTTGTTTTACCATTTTCTTAAGAAGTTGAATGACTGATTCGTTTGAGATCTCTGAATCTTCTCCTGAAGACCTACTTGCTATTTCTTTGTCTTTAATGGCAGCTAAAACTAGTCTTAACGTATGCACTCTATTCTTATCACCGTCTTTAATTGCTCGAGAAAGCTGACTAGTTATATTATTTTTCATTTTTTCAACCAAGAAGTGAACTTATATTAAGTTATCCATTGTCGCAATAATTGTTAATGTTAAATTGATTCTTTCTATTGCATACGTCGAACATTTGGACTAAATTCCTATAAATCTAGAATCATTATTAATGGGCACTTCTAAGAGATTGAAAAAAGATCGTGCATTCGCTCGGTCTGGGCCTATTTCAGGACAACTTATACTTGAAAATGGAAAAGTTTTTAGAGGCTTTGCAATTGGAGCTAAAAAACTAGTTATTGGAGAATTATGCTTTAATACTTCAATGACTGGCTATCAGGAAATAATTTCTGATCCATCTTACGCAGGCCAAATAATTAATTTTACATTTCCACATATAGGTAACGTAGGAACAAATTTTGCAGATAATGAAACCTATAAACCATTTGTTAGTGGTATAATAATAAACTGTGATATTTCAGACCCATCAAATTTTAGATCTATTACACATCTAGATCTATGGCTCAGAAAAAATAATATCCCTGGTTTGTGTAACATTGATACAAGATCAATTACTTCATTAATTCGCAATTATGGAGCTCCTAAAAGCTGTTTAAATACTCTTAATAAAAATAATCAATCACAAAGAAAGCTAATAGATCAAATCAAATTATGGCCTGGCTTGAATGGCCTTGATCTGGCACTAGAAGTTAGTTGTAAAAAAATATTTAAGTGGAAACCAAAAAAAATAAAATCAAAACTAAAAATTATAGCTATAGATTATGGAATAAAGCACAATATATTAAATTCACTTCAAAAATTTAATACTGAAATTATTGTTGTGCCCGCAAAAACTGGATCAAAAGAAATACTTGATATGAATCCAGATGGTATTTTTTTATCCAACGGTCCTGGAGATCCAGAAGCTACTGGAAAATATGCAATACCAATAATTAAAGAGCTTATTAAGTCAGAGATACCAATTTTTGGAATATGTCTTGGACATCAAATTATATCTTTGGCTTTCGGTGCAAAAACTAAAAAAATGTTTCAAGGTCACAGAGGAGCAAACCATCCTGTTAAGAACATTCTAACACAAAAAGTTGAAATTACTTCTCAAAATCATGGCTTTGTAGTAACAGAAAAATCTATACCTAAAACAATTAGATTAACTCATAGGTCTTTATTTGATGGAAGTGTTGAAGGTATTGAACATAAAACAAAAAATATATTTTCAGTTCAATATCATCCAGAAGCAAGTCCTGGACCACATGATAGTCATTATCTATTTAAAAAGTTTATAGAAATGGTTAATAAGAGAAAAAAAAATGCCAAAACGAAAAGATATTAAATCTATATTAGTTATAGGAGCTGGTCCTATTATCATAGGACAAGCATGTGAATTTGATTATTCTGGAACTCAGGCTTGTAAGGCTCTTAAAGAAGAAGGGTATCGAGTTATTTTAATTAATTCAAATCCAGCAACCATCATGACTGATCCTGAGACAGCTGATGCAGTTTATATTGAGCCAATAACGCCTGAAATAGTTAAAAAAATAATTATTAAAGAAAAACCTGACTCAATGCTCCCAACAATGGGAGGTCAAACAGCTCTTAATATCGCAACAGCACTCTCAAATGATGGGACTTTAAAAAAATATAAAGTTGAACTTATTGGAGCAAATCTAAAAGCAATTAATAAAGCTGAGGAAAGAGATAGTTTTTATAAAGCGATGAAAAAAATAGGACTAGAGTGTCCTAAAGCAGAAATTGCAAGAACATTTGAACAAGCTAAAAAAGCTCTCAAAAAAATAGGTTTACCAGTAATCATAAGGCCTTCTTTTACTCTTGGAGGAACTGGTGGTGGAATAGCTCAAACATTGAAACAATTTAATGAAATAGTCGAGTCAGGACTTTATAACTCACCTATAAATGAAATTTTAATAGAAGAGTCTGTAGCAGGCTGGAAAGAATTTGAAATGGAAGTTGTAAGAGATAAAAATGACAACTGCATCATTGTTTGTTCAATTGAAAACGTTGACCCAATGGGAATACATACTGGAGATTCTATGACTGTTGCTCCAGCACTTACTTTAACAGATAAAGAGTATCAAATAATGAGAAATGCTTCCATTGCGTGTCTTAGAGAAATAGGCGTAGAAACAGGAGGATCAAATGTTCAATTTGCTGTTAATCCTAAAAATGGAAGATTGGTTATTATTGAAATGAATCCTAGAGTTTCAAGATCTTCAGCTTTAGCTTCTAAAGCAACAGGTTTTCCTATTGCAAAGATAGCTGCTAAGCTTGCAGTGGGATACACCCTTGATGAACTGCAAAATGAAATTACTAAAGTTACACCTGCCTCATTTGAGCCTACGATTGACTATGTAGTAACTAAAATACCAAGATTTACGTTTGAAAAATTTCAAGTAACACAACCACTACTTACTAGTTCAATGAAATCAGTTGGTGAAGTTATGGCAATTGGTAGGTCTTTTAATGAATCTCTGCAAAAAGCCCTTAGGTCCCTTGAAATTGGCTTAAGTGGATTAGATGAAATTAAGCATTCAGGTAAAAAAAAGAAAATTAATAAAAAGAATATTATCAATGAACTAAGAAAGCCTCTATCTGATCGTATTTTAATTATAGGCCAAGCATTAAGAATGGGTATATCTATTAAATCAATTCATAACGCTTCAAAAATTGATCCATGGTTCATAGGCCAAATTAAGATAATAATAGATAATGAAAATAAAATAAAAAAGAATGGTCTTCCAAAAAGTGCTATTGAGCTTCAAAGATTAAAGGCTATAGGATTTTCTGACAAAAGATTAGCTGAGTTGAGTAAATCAAGTGAAGAAAAATTATTTAAGTTAAGAGAAAGGCTGAAAGTATTTCCAGATTATAAAAGAATTGATACATGCGCTGCAGAGTTCAGGTCATTAACACCTTATATGTACTCTACTTATGCAAAAAATGATACCTCATTAAATTCATGTGAGTCTAATCCCTCGAACAAAAAGAAAGTTATTATATTAGGTAGCGGGCCAAATAGAATTGGTCAAGGTGTTGAGTTTGACTATTGCTGTTGTCATGCAGCTTTTGCTCTTAAAAATATGAAATTTGAAACAATTATGATTAATTGTAATCCTGAAACTGTCTCAACAGATCCTGACACAAGCGACAGATTATATTTTGAACCACTGACTAGTGAAGATGTTTTTGAAGTTATTCAAAGAGAGAAAAAAATGGGAAATCTTCTTGGAGTAATAGTCCAATTTGGAGGACAAACACCACTTAAGTTATCAAAATTTCTCAAGAAAATGAATGTTAAGATACTAGGCACTTCAACTGAATCTATAGACATTGCAGAAGATAGAGAACAATTTAAAAAAATATCTGAAAAATTAAATTTATTGCAGCCTGCGAATGGAATAGCTTATTCAGAAAAGCAGGCTTTTGAAGTAATAAAAAGAATAGGCTTTCCTGCGGTAATAAGGCCTTCCTATGTTCTTGGCGGAAGAGCTATGGAAATAGTTCATAATTTAAGTGAACTAAAGAAGTACTTTAAAGAAGCTGTAATGGTTTCAGGCAAAAGTCCTGTTTTAATCGATCATTATCTAAAAGATTCAATTGAAGTCGATGTAGATGCCATTTCAGATGGTAAAAAAGTTATAGTCGCTGGAATAATGGAACATATTGAAGAAGCTGGTATACATTCTGGAGACTCAACCTGTACCTTGCCTCCTTATTCTCTGTCTGAAAAAGTAATATCTGATATTAAGAAACAAACTAGTAAATTAGCAGTTGCCCTAGAAGTTAGAGGATTATTAAATATTCAATTTGCTATACAAAATAACAATATTTTTCTTCTTGAAGTTAATCCTCGAAGTAGTCGAACAGTTCCATTCGTTGCAAAGTCAACTGGAAATCAAATAGTAAAAATTGCTTCTAAAGTTGTAATGGGAAAAAAATTAAACCCAAAAATGATTAAAGAAAATAACAAAAACTATATTTCAATAAAAGAACCTGTATTTCCTTTTAAAAGATTTCCAAATGTAGATACAATTTTAGGTCCAGAAATGAAATCAACCGGAGAAGTAATGTCTATAGATAAAAGCTTTGAGTCTGCATTTATTAAATGCCAAATGGCCTCCTCAAATCCGCTTCCATTGAAAGGTTCACTATTTGTATCAGTTAAGGATTCAGATAAGTCAAAAATATTGCCAGTGGTGAGAAATTTTAAAAAACATGGGTTCTTAATTAAAGCAACTCCTGGAACAGCCTCATATTTAATCGATGGAGGTGTTAAAACTATTGTAGTAAACAAAGTTTCTCAGGGAAGTCCACACATAGTTGATGATTTATTAGATAATAAAATTGACATAATAATTAATACAACTGAAGGAAGAAAATCTATTAATGACTCCTTTAGCCTAAGAAGGACTGCATTGTTAAAGAATCTTCCATATTTCCTAACTGTGTCAGGGGCACGGGCTGCAATTAATTCAATTAAAGAGTTAAAAAATAATAGTTTAGAAGTTAATCCTATTACTAACTTTCATTAATCAATAGGAACATTTCCCAGTCTTTTGGTAGTTTTTATTGTAAAAGCAGTTTTTACACTCAGAACATTCTCATTTGAAGTAATGTTTTGTGAAAGGAAATTATTAAACTCGGACATATTTTTTGAAATACATTTGAGAATAAAATCAACTTCCCCATTTAGCATGTAACATTCTCTAATAACTTCCCATCCCCAGACTATTTTTTCAAATGCACTTAAACTTTCTTCGTTCTGATTTTTTAAACTAATAAATATCCACGCTGTAAGATCGTACCCCAACTTTGAAGGCTCAATATTAGCTCTAAAGCCATCAATATAACCATTTTTTTCTAGATCTCTAACTCTTCTTAAAGTCGGTGGTGGTGACATTCCTATTTTTTTTGACAGGTCTAAATTTGAAATTCTCCCATCATCTTGGAGTATTCTTAAAATTTTAAGATCTATGCCGTCAAGTTCCTTTTTAACCATTTATTTAACTGGCCAATCAGTTTTAAAAGTAACATAATTTAATTGTAGACACCTTCTTTCTTTTACGATTTTCTTTTTTTCAAGTCCATGCCAAGAATCTTTTTCTGATGTAAATATATAACCATAATTATTTTTGTAAGGTATGGTTTTTGCAACTTTCATATCTGAAGTATAAAAATCAGTGCCTAAATTTTCAGGCTCACCGAATCTATTTACAAACAATATAGAGGACATAAGCTTTTCTTTGATATCACAGTGAGGCTCTAACCAAAATCCATCTTTATCTGAAATTACTTCCAACCTAACAAAAGAATTATTTAAATTTCTACCAATCATTTTGGAAATAATTTTAGTACATGCTCTAGATCTCATTTCTTGAATAAATTCATAAAGCTCTGGATATATTTTACAATTATCGCTATTAATATAAACCCTTAACTTACTAAGAAGATCTTTTCCTGATTTATCTCCTGCCCTAGTGCCATCAAAGATCACTTCTCCTTCCGGTATTTGAACTCTATAGATCTCATCTATTGCTTTTTCTGAAAGAGGCTGATCGATTGTCCAATGATTGAATGGATAAGAATGGTTTTCTACATGGTTTAGAAGAGAATTAACTAGTGTCATTTTGCTTCAATATACATCTGATAGATTCTTCTGGCTACTTCTTCTGTTTCATTTTCATAATTATGCGAAAATTCTTCAATTAAATTTGTAAATAATCTCACATATCCTTTATGAAGTAATAAGTCTATAAAATTTTCCAACCGATTCATTGTTTTCTTACTTTGTAATCTATATATAAAAACAGGTTTTTTAGAATATATTGCCTCAGAAATCATAGAGACTGAATCACTAGTACATATAATAAATTTAGATAAGCCAAGTAAAGCAATATACGGATTTTTTTGTTCACTCCAAGAAATATGAGAATTTCCAAACTCATTATCAAAGTGATCTATTATAAACTGATCAGTTCTTCTTGAAGAAAGTATAACAAGCTTTATTTTATTATTGATCTCAAGATTTTTTAGTTTTATTGTTAAATCTTCTAATGTTTTTTTATCAAATTTATAGTTTTTGCTTTTTCCTCCTAATAAAATACAACAAATCGGCAAATTCAAATTTGAAAAATCTTTTTTAAAAATCTCTATATTTGATGCAATGATCTGAGAATTTATATGATTAATCGCTAAATCTGTGTTTATAACATTTATATTTTTTAGATTATCGTGTGTTGGAGCTATCACTAGATCAAATTGATTTAAGTCAACTTTAGGATTTTGAATGTGAACATTAAAAATCTTACTTCCAAGCTTCCTCTTTAAAAAAATAGAAAAATAAACACTTTTACGACCACATGAAATTAAAATATCTGGTAGATCAGAAAGTTCATTATAGTCAAAATTTCTAAAGATTTTTGAATATATAGGAAGAATTCCTACAGGTAATACATTCCATGGAAATCTTAACTCAATGATTTTTAATTCATAATTAACCTTCAATTCCTCTGCCAAACCTTTAACTTGACTATTCATCCCAGCGGATCCATCAGTTATGCACCAGGCCTTGATATGCTTATTGATTTTTTTCATTTAGTAATTACATAGAATCTTACAGATAAAGCTCTTTTAATTAAGAAAGATAATATATAAATTAGAATAAAAACCAAATGCATTCAAAAGTTCTCATTATTGGATCAGGTCCTGCAGGCTATACTGCCGCTATTTATGCTGCAAGAGCAATGTTAAATCCCACTCTAATACAAGGCATTCAGCCTGGGGGACAACTAACAATTACCACTGATGTTGAAAATTACCCTGGTTACGGAGATGTAATTCAAGGACCTTGGCTAATGGAGCAAATGGAAACTCAGGCAAAAAAAGTTGGAACAAAAATTATTAATAACATTATTAAAAGTGTCGATCTGAAGTCTAGACCCTTCACTGCAGTCAGTGAAAATGGTGAAATCTATACTGCTGATACAATAATTATTTCCACTGGTGCTCAAGCAAGATGGTTGGGTCTTGAGTCTGAACAAAAATTCCAAGGATATGGCGTATCTGCATGTGCAACTTGTGATGGTTTCTTTTTTAAAGAAAAAGAAGTTGTTGTAGTTGGTGGTGGTAATTCCGCAGTTGAAGAAGCTTTATTTTTAACTAGCTTTGCGTCGAAAGTTCACCTAATTCATAGAAGAGATGAACTAAGAGCTGAAAAAATACTCCAAGAAAGATTATTAAATCATGAAAAGATAAACTGTATCTGGAATCATGAACTTCTTGAAATAATTGGAGAAGATAGTCCTCCTAATGTTACGGGTGTTAAAATTAAAAATGTTAAAAGTAATGAAATACAAGAAATGAAAATAGATGGCGTTTTTATTGCAATTGGTCATGATCCTGCTACTCAGATCTTTAAAGGACAAGTAGAAATGGATGATCAAGGTTATATCATTACAAGACCGGACTCGACTGCTACAAATATAGAAGGTATTTATGCCGCAGGGGACGTTAAAGACAAAACTTATAGACAAGCCGTAACTGCTGCTGGTATGGGCTGCATGGCTGCGTTGGAAGCAGAGAAATATATATCAAATTTAATTAAGTAAGCAGTTAATTTAATTCATTGCAGAACTTGCTTAATCGTTCACAGGCAATATCTAAATTTTCATCTGAAGTTGCATAAGAAACTCTAAAATAGCCTTCCAATCCAAAAGCAGACCCTTGAACAACAGCAACTCCAGCATGCTTTAATAAAGCAGCAGTAAAATCTTCATCATTATTAATAACTTTGCCATCAGTGGTTTTTTTTCCAATAATCTCTTTACATGATGGAAATAGATAAAATGCCCCATTTGGTGTCTTACAATTGATACCTTTCATTTTGTTCAGTGACCTTAAAAGTTTATTTCTTCTTTTTTCAAATATTTTGTTTCTTTCAGAAATAAATGAATGATCACAATTTAAAGCTTCAACAGCTGCTGCCTGACTTATTGAAGCTGGATTACTTGTAGATTGTGACTGTAACTTTCCCATAGCTTTAATTAAATCTTTGTTTCCTCCAGCATAACCAATCCTCCATCCAGTCATGGCATATGCCTTACTAACACCATTCAGTGTAAGAACTCTATCTTTTAGGTTAGGCGCAACTTCAGCAATTGTATGAAATTTTAAATTATCATAAATTAGATGCTCATATAAATCATCAGTTAAAATATTTGTCTGCGGATACTTTTCTAAAACGACCGATAAATCTTTTAACTCTTCTTTTGTATAACAAATGCCAGTGGGATTTGATGGAGAATTTAAAATAAACCATTTTGTTGATGGATTGAGAGCTTCTTCTAATTGCTCAGGTTTAATTTTAAAATTATTTGCTTCAGATCCTTTTAAGAGTACTGGCAAGGCCCCAAAATAATTTACCACATCTGGATAAGTCACCCAATATGGAACAGGGATTAGAACTTCATCTTCTTTTCCTAATGTAACTCCAAAAGCATTAAAAATAATCTGCTTTCCACCCGAGCCAACAGAAATTTCTTCTAAACTATAGTCAAGATTATTATCTCTTTTAAACTTATTTTGTATTGCAGTTTTCAATTCAACAGTTCCATCGACAGCTGTATATTTTGTCTCACCTCTATGAATTGCCCTGATAGCTGCATTTTTTATATTATTTGGTGTATCAAAATCAGGTTCACCAGCACCTAAGCCTATAATATCCTTACCTTGAGCTTTTAATTCACGTGCTTGCTGAGTTACAGCCATAGTTGCCGAAGGCTTTATCCTGTTAATGTTATTCGATAACTTGACCATATTTAGATACTAACACAATATTATAAAACTTAATAATATCGCTAATATATTAGATTTTTATCATTCTCAAGCTATATTCTAGTTAAGGTAGAAAGTAATGTCTAATAATGAAATTTTACAAGTAGTCGCTGAATATGAGCCAGCTGGGGATCAGCCAAATGCTATTAAAGAAATAGTTTCAAATATTAAAAAAAATGAGAGTGAACAAGTACTACTCGGTGTAACTGGATCTGGAAAAACTTTTACTATGGCCAAGGTTATAGAAGAAGTTCAAAAACCAACTTTAATACTTGCTCCAAATAAAACTCTCGCTGCTCAATTATATGGGGAAATGAAATCATTTTTTCCAAATAACGCTGTTGAATATTTTGTTTCATACTATGATTACTACATACCTGAAGCGTATGTGCCAAAATCTAATACGTATATCGAAAAAGAAGCATCAATAAATGAACAGATAGATAGGATGCGCCATTCAGCAACAAGATCTTTATTAGAGAGAAAAGATGTTATTATTGTTGCAAGTGTATCTTGTATTTATGGAATTGGATCAGTTGAAACCTATAGCTCAATGACAATAAATTTAAAGCAGAATGAAAAAATTGGTCGTAATAATATTATTCAGCAACTGATAGAACTTCAGTATACGAGAAATGATACAGACTTTCATCGAGGGACTTTTCGAGTTAGGGGAGATTTAATAGAAATATTTCCATCTCATTATGAGGATCGGGCATGGAGAATATCGATGTTTGGCGATGATCTTGAAGAAATAAATGAAATAGATCCATTAACAGGGAAAAAAACTGAAAATCTTCAATCAATAAAAATTTATGCAAATAGTCATTATGTAACACCAAAACCAACCTTAAATGCTGCAATCAAAAATATCCGAAAAGAGCTTTCAAAAAGG